>JAEIGA010011677.1_pt1 | contig 13334 bp, 12 predicted proteins | sample 9270691 | NCBI WGS metagenome assembly JAEIGA01 (sample SAMN17057246, study PRJNA624740) | gut metagenome | biome: biome; isolation source: fecal sample | host: Bos grunniens | place: China: Xizang | collected 2019
CGAGACCAGACGAAGGCAGATCGAAGACCGGTTTTCCTCTTTATCCAAAGAGGAGATCCGTTCCATAGAAGAAAAGAAAAATCAGCCGGAGACTCCGGAGAAGGAGTCCGGACAGAAAGGACCCGGCTCCGGGCAGGAGGAACTTGCTGAGAAGCTCCGCCGCTGGAAGATCGGCGCAGGCCAGCAGGCCAGGGTCGACCAGGAGATGGATCCGGGGATCAGAAATAAAGAGAGTTCTCCTTCAGAGGAGAAGAAGGTCGCTCTGTCAGGAGAAAACAAGGGAATCGACCCGAAGGAAGAAAAGAAGCCTGCCTTTGTCGGGGAGTCTGATCTTTACGGAAAGCAGATGGAACTGGCGGATATCCCTGTTCTCTCCGAAGAAGCCAGACCGGGACACCGGCTCATCGGTCAGGTATTCCTGACCTACTGGCTGATGGAATATGAAGATAAACTCTTTTTCGTGGACCAGCATGCTGCCCACGAGAAAGTCATGTATGAAAAGATCAGGAAGGAGATCCGGGAGAAGAAGATCAGCAGCCAGCTGGTGGCACCGCCCCTGATCTTAAGCCTGAACATAAAGGAGCGGCAGAAGCTTGCCGCCTGTATGGATGCCTTTGAAAGGCTGGGTTATTCCCTGGAGGAATTCGGAGGGGATGAATACTGCATCCGCGCGGTACCGGCGGACCTGATCGATCTCGATCAGCAGGATCTCTTCCTTGACCTGCTGGACAATATCGATGAAGTCACCGGGAAGATGAACCTGGATGCCCTGACGGACAAGATGGCTTCCATGGCCTGTAAGGCAGCGGTAAAGGGCAACCAGCCCTTAAGCTTCGCGGAGATGGATGCCCTGATGGACCAGCTGATGGGACTGGAAGATCCCTATCAGTGCCCCCACGGCAGGCCCACCATCATCTCCATGACCAGACAGGAACTGGAGAAGAAATTCCACCGTATTCAGTGACCGCTGATTCGGTAAAAATATATGGTAAGACAAAAGAAAGAGAAGGAAAGTATGCCGGAGCAGGGGATGCAGGACAAGAGAACAGAAGAGGGGAAGGAACCACTGGTGATCCTGACCGGACCCACCGCCGTGGGAAAGACCGGCCTGTCCATCGGTCTTGCCCGACGGATCGGGGGAGAGATCATCAGCGCGGATTCCATGCAGGTCTACCGGGGAATGGACATCGGTACGGCCAAGATCCGCCCGGAGGAGATGGAGGGGATCCGCCATTATCTGGTGGATATCCTTGATCCCGGGGAAGCCTTCAATGTGGTCCTTTTTCAGCAGATGGCCCGGGAGGCCATGGAGGAGATCCGCTCCAGGGGAAAGATCCCCATCCTGGTGGGAGGCACCGGATTCTACATCCAGGCTCTCCTGTACGATATTGATTTCTCGGACCACGGGGATAAGGAAGACTACCGGAAAGAGCTTGCCCGGCTGGCGGAGGAGAAGGGGAGCGAATACCTTCATTCCCGCCTCGCCCAGGTGGATCCAGAGTATGCTTCCTCGGTCCACCACCACAACGTAAAAAGAGTGATCCGGGCTCTGGAATATTATCACGAGACCGGACAGAAGTTATCCGACCATAACCGTCAGCAGCAGGAGAAGATCTCCCCCTACAATTTTGCCTATTTTGTGCTGAACCATGACCGGCAGATCCTCTATGACCGGATCGACCGGAGGGTGGATCAGATGATGGAAGAAGGACTTCCGGAGGAGGTCAGGAGACTTGCCGACCAAGGCTGTACCCCGGAGATGATCTCCATGCAGGGGCTCGGCTACAAGGAGTTTTTTGCCTGGTTTGACGGGGAGGCCACCCTTGAAGAGGTTACGGAGAGGATCAAACTGGAGACAAGAAGATTTGCGAAGAGGCAGCTGACCTGGTTCCGCAGGGAGAAGGAGGTCATCTGGATCAACAAGGGGGACTATGCTTCCGAGGAGGAGATCCTGGAGGATATGACCGGCCGGCTGCGAGAGAAGGGAATAATCTGATGCCTAAAGAGGACATTTTAAAGGAATATTACGTGAGCATGGGAATCTCTCCGGAGGTTTTTGATTTCTGCTCACAGATCGAAGATACATTGACCGGCCGGTTCAGGGAGATCGACCACATCGCCGAATGCAACCAGATGAAGGTGCTGGCCGCCATGAGAAAGAACCGGCTGAGTGAGGGCTGCCTGGCCCCCAGTACCGGTTACGGTTACAATGACCTGGGCCGGGATACCCTGGAGAGGATCTACGCCGACGTGTTCGGCACGGAGGATGCCCTGGTGCGCCAGCAGATCACCTGCGGTACCCACGCCCTGGCCCTGGCCCTGATGAGCCAGCTAAGGCCCGGGGACGAACTGCTTTCCCCGGTGGGAAAACCCTATGACACCCTGGAGGAGGTTATCGGTATCCGTCCCTCCAGCGGCTCTCTTGCCGAGTACGGGATCAGTTACCGCCAGGTGGACCTCCTGGAGGACGGGAGTTTTGACTGGGAAGGGATCCGGCAGGCCATCAATGAGAAGACCAGGCTGGTGACCATCCAGCGTTCCAAAGGCTATGCCAGCAGGCCTACCCTGTCCGTGGACAGGATCGGGGAGCTGATCTCTTTTGTAAAGGGGATCAAACCTGATCTGATCTGTATGGTGGACAACTGTTACGGGGAGTTCGTGGAACTGAAGGAGCCCTCCCAGGTGGGGGCTGACCTGGTGGTGGGGTCCCTCATCAAGAATCCCGGAGGAGGCCTTGCCCCCATCGGCGGCTACCTCTGCGGGACAAAGGAATGTATCGAAAGAGCGGCCTACCGCCTGACTTCCCCCGGACTGGGCAAGGAGGTGGGCGCGAGCCTGGGGATCACCCCAACCCTGACCCAGGGCCTTTTCCTGGCCCCCACCGTGGTGAAGGGCGCCCTGAAGGGAGCGATCTTTGCCGCCAACATCTACGAGAGATTAGGCTTCCGGGTCATACCTGACAACCGGGAGTCCCGCCATGATATCATCCAGGAAGTGGAGTTCCATGACCCAGACCTCCTGCAGGCTTTCTGTGTGGGGATCCAGGCCAGTGCTCCGGTGGACAGCTTCGTCCGGCCGGAACCCTGGGACATGCCCGGATATGACGCAAAGGTCATCATGGCGGCGGGGGCATTTGTCTCCGGCTCCTCCATCGAGCTCAGCGCGGACGGCCCCATGAAGGAGCCTTACGCGGTATATTTTCAGGGAGGACTCACCTGGGAACATGCCAAATACGGGATCATGATGTCCCTGCAGAAGATCTGTGAGACCGGAAAGGTCAGAGTATTGTAAGGAATTCTGAAATTCCTATCCCTATACAAAGGATATTTTTTGTGTTAAGATACAATTTGATGGATTGTGCCCTTTTGCCTGGAGAGCTTAAAGGAGGCAAAGGATGGGACAACCTTTCTTACGTATGAAGGACCGGCCCCAAGGGGAGAGGCCCTACGAAAAATGCCTGGAATTCGGGGCGGAAGCCCTGTCTGACGGAGAGCTTCTGGCGGTGGTTTTGCGGAGCGGTACCAAAGAGTACACCTCCCTGGACCTTGCCTGGAAGCTGCTGGAAGTCCACCCCTCATACAAGGGGCTGGAGGGACTTCACCATCTGGGTTACGAAGATTTTACCCGCATACCGGGGATCGGGTCGGTAAAAGCGGTCCAGCTGCTCTGCGTGCTCGAACTTTCGCGCAGGCTGTCCAGGACCGGATTCGACCATGCCCCGGCATTTCACCAGCCGGAGGAGATCGCGGCCTGGTATATGGAGACCATGCGTCATCTGGACCACGAGAGGGTTCAGCTTCTTCTTCTCAACGGGCGGCACAGCCTGCTGAAGGAGATGACCCTGACCACCGGGGACGCGGCCAATGCCTACGTGCCGGTGAAAAACATTTTCCAGGAGGCCCTGCGGGCTCAGGCAGTCTATCTGGTCCTGGTCCACAACCACCCCTCGGGCAGCCCCCGGCCAAGCAGGGAAGACCTGCAGATCACCCAAAGGATAAAGGAAGCCGGGGAGATCCTGGGAATCACCCTGTCCGACCATATCATCATCGGGGACAGGTGCTACTACAGCATGAAGGAAGAAAATATACTTTAGAGGATTACTACGAAAGGAGACACACGGATGTCTGATAAAGTTTACGGAATAGATATGGGAACCAACTCGATCAAGATCAGCCAGAAGAATGCCGGTGTGGTTCTTCACCAGAAGAACATGATTGCCATGGTGAGGAGGACCGAACCGCTGGCTCTCGGGGATGAAGCCTACGCCATGTATGAGAAGGCCCCCAAGAATATCGATGTGAAGAAGCCGGTGGTCAACGGAGTCATCGCGGATTTCAGTGCCATGCAGAGCATGATCCAGCTGTACTTCAAGGGATTCAAAGGCAAAAAGATGCCCGAGAACCTGGTTGCCGGATCCAACTCCGAGTTCTACATCGCTGTTCCCACAGATATCACCGAGGTGGAGAAGAGGGCTTTCTTTGATGTGATCGCCAGCTCCTCCCTCAAGACCAAGAAGATCCGTCTTGTGGAGAAACCCATCGCGGATGCCATCGGCGCGGGGCTTGATGTCATGAACGCTACCGGACGTCTGGTGGTCAATATCGGGGCTGACACCACAGAGATCAGCCTGATCAGCCTGGGCGGCATCGTCCAGAGCAGACTGCTGAAGGTGGGAGGAACCAAGTTTGATGAGTCCATCCAGCAGGCAGTGAAGAAGAAACATAACCTGGTGATCGGCATGAAGAGTGCGGAGCGCCTTAAGATGAACCTGGCCAGCGGGATCAAGGAGGATGAGGAGATCACATTTGATGTGATGGGCCGCAACCTGATCACCGGCCTTCCCAGCAAGGTTACGGTCACCAATCACCTGGTCTTTGACGCCATGTCCGAGAGTCTTTCCTCCATCATTGATTCCATCCGTTTCATTCTGGAGAAAACTCCGCCGGAACTGTCCATGGACATCATGCATGAAGGCGTCTGCATGACCGGAGGATCCACCCACATCAAGAATCTTGACCTCCTCATCCAGCAGGAGACCGGCCTTGCCATCATGAAGATGGAAGATCCGGAGCTTACGGTGGCAAGGGGTCTTTGCATGATCATGGAGAATCCGGAGTACGACCGCATGGCTTATAATTTCCAGGAGTCTTCCTTCCATTAAGATCAGTTAGGAGCTGAAAGGATGAAAGAACGTAGAAAGATAGATTTATCCCCCAGGGTTCTGCTGATCGTATTCACGGTCATCTGTCTCCTCCTGATCATCGTCAGCGCGATCTTCCGGAAGGCATCGAAGCCCCGGGCCTTCATCGCCGGGACCTTCATCGTTCCCATGCAGGACGGGATCAACTCCGTCGGGGCCTGGATCGATGATTATTTCGATTCCTTTGACAGTCTCAAGGACCTGCAGAGGAAGAATGCGGAGCTGACCCAGCGGGTGGATGAACTGACCCAGCTGAATGAGAGCCTGAAGATCGACCAGACAGAGCTGGAGGATCTTCGGGGACTGCTTTCCCTGGATAAAAAATATACTGACTACACCAAAGTGGGTGCCCGGGTGATCAGCAACGGTTCTAACAACTGGTACCAGAATTTCGTGATCAACAAGGGGTCCGACGACGGGATCAAAGAGAATATGAATGTCCTTGCCGGCTCGGGCCTGGTGGGGATCGTGACCGAGGTGGGAAAGAATTACGCCAAGGTCAGGTCCATCATCTCCGACGGGAGCAGCGTAAGTGCCATGTCCGTGGCCACTTCCGACACCTGCGTGGTCAAGGGCAACCCCCAGAGGATGGAGGAGAAGGGCTACATCGATGTCAGCTTCATCAGCAAGGACGCGGAGATGAAAGCCGGCGATGAACTGGTCACTTCACATATCAGTTCCAGGTATCTGCCCGGGCTCCTCATCGGAAATGTGAGGGACATCACCATCGATTCCACCAATCTGACCAAATCGGCCCATGTGACCCCTGTGGTGGATTTCCAGCATATCAAGCAGGTACTGGTGATCCTGGAGCTCAAGGAGGTCCCGGAGGATGCCGAGACAGTAGATTAAAGAATAAAGGGGAGCGGGACAGAGCGTGTCCCGTTCCCGTGAGAAGGCGGAAAAAGACTCTGCAGACACAAGGATCTTCTTTCCGCCGATTATCATATAAGAGAGGACGGCTATGAGAAGAATAATCGTCGCAGGGCTGGGTATCGTGCTCTGCTTTGTCTGTCAGACCGCGCTGTTCGGGCTGCTTAAGCTTGCGGACACAGCGCCGAATATCATGCTGATCCTCGTGTCATCCGTAGCGGTGATGAGAGGACAGAAGGAAGGGATGATCGTTGGCTTTTTCAGCGGTCTTCTTCTGGACGTCTTCTACAGCTCATACCTGGGCGTATTTGCCTTTATTTTTATGCTCTCAGGTTTCGTTGACGGGTTTTTCCACCGTATCTACTACTCCGAAGATACATTTCTCCCCCTGGTCCTGATCGCGGCCAACGATCTGGCCTACGGGTTTATCATGTTTCTGGGGTACGGTCTGCTGAAGAACCATTTGCATATCTTTACTTACATCCGGAGGATCATCCTTCCGGAGATGGTCTATACTGTTGCAGTGGGAGTGATCTTCTACAGGATATTCCTCAGAGTCAACCAGTGGCTCGAACAGTATGAAAAAGGAAGTGTGGATTTTGTCTAGATTTACGATCAATTTTGACGGCGCGAGGATAAAGAAAAATATCAAAGACCTGTTCAGCAACCGGATCATCCTTCTGGGCATCCTTGTCTTCTTTCTGCTGGCTTCCCTGGTCTACCGGCTGTTTGTCCTTCAGATCGTGGAAGGGGCGGAACATGAAGCAAACTTCCGCTACACGGTGGAAAAGACCGTGGAGACCTCCGGTTCCAGAGGGAATATCTATGACTGCAACGGGAATCTTCTTGCCTACAACCAGCTCGCCTATAAGGTGACTTTTGAAAAGAGTGATAAACTGAAGGGTATCGCGGAAAAAAAGTCCACCCCGGACCACACCGTGTCAGAGAGCGAAGTGCGTAACGAGATCATCTATCAGCTGATCCGCCTGCTGGAATCCAACGGGGACTCCATCATCTACAACATCCCTCTGAAGGTGGATTCCAAGGGGAACCTTAAGTTCACGGAATCCGGGAGCGCACTGACCAGGTTCAAAAAGGATATCTACGGGATCATCAACCTGGACAAGCTGGAGGACAAGGAGAAGAAACAGGCGGAAAAATGGCTGAATTCCACCCCCGAGGAGGTCTACGAGTACCTTCGTACAGGCAAGGACGGCCCTCCGGGAACCGGCAGGATGTTTGACATCTCCGACAGCTACTCCATGAAGGAGACCCTGAAGATCATGTCCATCCGGTACGATTCCTACATGAACCGTTACTCCCAGACCACCCCCATCACCGTGGCCACCAATATCAGTGAAGAGAGCATCGCGGAGATCTCGGAATACTCCGATGCCTATCCGGGGGTTGCCATCGAGGTGGACTCCCTGAGGAAATATAACGATTCCCTCTATTTCTCCAACATTGTGGGATACACGGGGAGCATCTCCGAAGACGAGATGGTGGAATACAATGAAAACCTGTCGGAGGAAAACCGTTACTCCTCCAGCGACATCGTGGGCAAGACCGGCATCGAGAAGACCATGGAATCCACCTTACGGGGGACCAAGGGAAGGACCGACGTTCTGGTCAACAATCTCGGTCAGATCATCAAGACGGTGTCCTCGGTGGATGCCCAGACAGGAAATGACATCTATCTGACCATTGACAGCGATCTGCAGAAATATGCCTACAATATCCTGGAACGAAGGCTGGCAGGTATCGTCCTGTCCCACCTGACCCCGGGTACCGAGAAGGGCAACGACAAGCTGATCCCCATCAATGATGTCTACTTTGCGCTTTTTGACAACAATATCATCAATATAGATCACCTTTCCTCCAAGAAGGCAGGAAATACGGAGAAGAAGGTGTATGCCCTCTTCAAGGATAAACAGAAGAAGGTCATGTCCCGCCTGAGAAAGAATATGAAGAGCGGAAACACCGCCTACCGTAATCTCAGTGATGAGGACAAGGAATATGTGACCTACATCGTGAATCTTCTGGAGAAAAACAATATCCTCAATACTTCCCTCATCCCCGAGGATGACGAAGTATACAGGGACTGGAAGAACAAACGGTGCAGTCTGAGAAAATATTTAAGACACGCCATCACCAACGAGTGGATCGATATCAGTACCTTCGATATCCGGTCCGACTATTACAACGTGGATGAGATCTCCGATGCCCTGATCGATTACATCATCGACCGGCTGAAGAAGGAAGGGGATTTCGACAAGCTGCTCTACCAGTACATGATCTCCGGCGGCACCCTGAAGGGAAAACAGGTCTGCCTGGTCCTTTTTGACCAGGATATCCTGGATAAGGACGATGACTATGAATCCCTGAAGAATGACCAGATCAATTCCTATGATTTCATGTCCAGGAAGATCAGGAACATCGAGATCACCCCTGCCATGCTGGCACTGGATCCATGCTCCGGCTCCGTCATCATCACGGACCCGGACAACGGGGATGTGAAGGCCATGGTGTCTTATCCCAACTATGACAACAACAAACTTGCCAACGGCATTGATTCCGCATATTACAGCAAGCTGGTCAACGACCAGTCCTCGCCCATGCTGAACCGTTGTACCCAGACCAGGACGGCCCCCGGTTCCACCTTCAAACCCATCACCTCCACCGCAGTGCTGGAGGACGGGGTTGTGGACAGCGGGGACAGGATCAAATGTACGGGCGTATTTGACAAGATCAACCCCAGCGCCAAGTGCTGGATCTACCCCAATGCCCACGGCCAGCTGAATGTCAGCGGCGCCATCGCGGTTTCCTGCAACTTCTTCTTCTATGAGATGGGTTACCGCCTGGGCACCAAAAACGGCAGCTACAACAGCCAGAGGGGTCTTAAGAGGATCGCCAAATATGCCAGTCTCTACGGTCTGGACCGGAAGTCCGGCGTGGAGATCTCTGAGTATGAACCCCACCTGTCCGATGAGGACGCGGTCCGTTCCGCCATCGGCCAGGGTACCCACAACTACACCCCCATCCAGATTTCCAGGTTTGTGACCTCCCTGGTCAATGAGAAAAACCTGCTCAACCTGACCCTGCTGGATAAATCCACGGATTCCGAAGGCACTGTCCTGGAGGAATATGACAAGAAGGCAGAGGGAAAGATGAATGTCGGGGAAGGGACCTACGGACAGATCAAACGGGGTATGCAGGACGTGGTCTACGGCAAGAACAGTTCCATCAGATATCTGTATCAGAAACTGGGGCTCAAGGTGGCAGGCAAGACAGGTACGGCCCAGGAGAACAAGAACCGTCCCAACCATGCGCTCTTCATCTCCTACGCACCTTTCGATAAGCCTGAGATCACCATGACCGTAGTCGTCCCCAACGGCTATACCTCCTCCAACGCGGCGGAGATCGCCAGGGACATCTACAAATATTATTTCAAGAAGACGACCGAGAAGGAAGAGAAGGAGAAACAGGCCCTCATTCCTTCCCAGAAAGACAGCAGCACAACGGATTAAGGAGAGAGATGATGAAAAGTCCTGTGATGATCAAGGGAAATAAATTCGGTTTCCAGATTGTGCTGAATCCGGACATGCCCTTCGGGGAACTCCTGGAGAAAACAGCAGAAAAATTCAGGGAATCCAGCGGTTTTTTCGACCGGAACAAACCGGTTGCCGTAAAATTTGAAGGGAGGGTCCTGAGCGACGAGGAAGTAGACCTTCTGGCTCAGACCATCACGGAGAGCAGCGGCTTGGTCATCGGCTGCATCATCGACGGGGCAAAAAGACTGGAATCAGATTTCTCCGCAGCCTTAAGCGGGGCACCCCTTCCCCTCATGGGGGGAAAGACGGTGGAACTTACTCCGCCGGAAGAACCCCGGGACCTCAATTACGGCAGTGAACAGCCCAGGGAGCAGGGAAGTCTCCATGAACTCTTCCATTCGGAACAACCCACCGAGAAAAACGGCCAGTTTTACCGGGGGACCCTCCGTTCCGGACAGAGTATCGAAGTGGAGGGCTCCATCGTGATCCTGGGGGACATCAACCCCGGGGCCCAGGTGACCGCCGGAGGCAATGTGGTGGTCCTCGGAAGTGTCAAGGGGATCATCACGGCAGGATATCCCTCCGACCACAGCGCCCTGGTGGCGGCCCTCTCCATGGATCCCATGCAGATCAAGATCGGAAGGGTCATCGCAAGAGCGCCGGACCAGAAGACCGGCAGGACAAAAAGAAAGTTCCGCAGAAAGAAGGCGGAGGCCATGGAGCCCAAGCTGGCTTTTGTGGAGAATAACAATATATTTATCGAACCGATCACAAGAGAACTGATCAATGAGTTCGGTTCCATGCAGCCCGAGAGAGGATAAGGCCGGATCACCGGCCGTTAAGCCGGGAGACGGCATCAGCCTGGACCCGGCCAGACCAGATAAAGGAGAAAGTCATTATGAGTGAAGTTATTGTAATTACATCCGGCAAAGGCGGTGTCGGCAAGACCACCACCACAGCGAACATCGGTACAGGACTGGCCCAGCTGGGCAAGAAAGTCGTCCTGATCGACACCGATATCGGACTGCGTAATCTCGACGTGGTCATGGGCCTTGAGAACAGGATCGTCTACAACCTTGTGGATGTTGTGGAAGGAAACTGCCGTGCGAAACAGGCCATGATCAAGGATAAGAAGTACCCCGAACTCTATCTTCTTCCCTCTGCCCAGACCCGGGATAAGACCTCGGTCTCCCCGGAGCAGATGAAAGCCCTTGTGGATGAACTGAGGGAGGATTTCGATTATATCATCCTGGACTGTCCCGCAGGGATCGAACAGGGATTCAAGAATGCCATCGCCGGTGCGGACCGGGCCCTGATCGTCACTACTCCTGAGGTTGCAGCCATCAGGGACGCGGACAGGATCATCGGATTACTCCAGGCTGAGGAAGTGAAGCAGCTTGACCTTATCGTCAACCGCATCCGCCTTGACATGGTCAAGAGAGGAGATATGTTATCCGTGGAAGATGTCCTGGAGATCCTGGCCATCAACCTGATCGGCGTGGTACCTTACGACGAATCCATCGTCGTCTCCACCAACGAGGGCGAGCCGCTGGTGGGAACTTCTTCAAAAGCCGGGCAGGCCTACGTCAACATCTGCCGCCGCGTGACCGGCGAAGATGTGCCCATGATGAAGTTCGAGGACGACGGCTTCTTCAAAAAACTGGTCAAGCTCATTACCAGAGGATATTAAGGAGGTAGTTCAATGGGATTCTTTGATGCATTTTTCAAGAAAAAAAATTCAAGCAAAACAGCAAAAGACAGATTGAAATTCGTTCTTGTATCCGACCGGGCCAACTGTTCCCCGGAAGTGATGGAGCTGATCAAGAATGATATCATCGAAGTGATCTCCAAATACATGGAGATCGATGTCCAGGGGCTGGATATCCAGATCACCCAGACGGAATCGGAAGGGGGAAACGGTACGGTTCCCGCTATTTATGCCAACATTCCGATCAAGGAGTTAAAACCGGGACGCTAGGAGGGCAATATGTTCAGAGAGAAATATCAGATGAAAAACTACAACTGGTTTTTGCTGGTGGCAGTGATCGCTGCCTGCTCTCTCAGTGTGCTTTTTATCAACAGTGCGGACAGCAGCTACACCAGAAAGCAGCTGGTGGGCGGCATCTTCTGCATTGTCATCCTGATCATCCTGTCCTTTGTCAACTATAATTACATCTGCGGGTTCAGCAATGTCCTCTACGGGATCAACATCGCCATGCTCCTTTTCATCCGCTTCTTCGGCGTGGGGGTAAACGGAGCCAGAAGGTGGCTTAATCTCGGTTTTACCAGGGTGCAGCCATCGGAATTTTCCAAGATCATCATGATCATTTTTGTGGCCATGTTCATCCAGGAGCATGAGGAGGACCTGAATACGGTGAAGACCCTGGCCAAACTGGCCGGCCTGTGTGCCGTTCCCCTGTTCCTGATCCTCCTGGAGCCGGACCTTTCCACCACCATCGACATCACCCTGATCCTTCTGGCGGTGATCTTCGTGGGCGGGCTCAACGGGAAGCTGATCCGGAACTGCATCATCGTCTTTGTGCCCCTGTTTGCCCTGTTTATCTGGTACATACAGACACCGGGCCAGGTGCTGCTCCAGGACTACCAGGTCACCCGTATCATGACCTTTATCAATCCGTCCGAATACCAGGACACCACAGCCTATCAGCAGGGCAACTCCATCATGGCCATCGGGTCGGGACAGCTCTACGGAAAAGGCCTCAACAACAATACATTGTCCGATGCCGGAATCTCCGTCACGGACACCGGGCTGGTCTCCGAACAGCAGACCGACTTCATCTTTTCCGTGGTGGGAGAGGAGTTCGGATTTATCGGAAGTACGATTCTTATTGCTTTATTGTCTTTTATAGTGTTACAATGTTTTATTATAGCTGCCCGAGCTAAAAACATGAGCGGAAGGCTGATCGCATCAGGGATGGGTGCCCTGATCGGTTTCCAGTCATTTATCAATATCGGTGTTGCCACACAGTTGCTGCCGAATACGGGATTGCCTCTGCCGTTTATCAGTTATGGTCTGACATCCCTTCTGAGCCTGACTGCAGGGATTGGGATCGTGCTTAATGTCGGACTGCAAAGACATTACTAATAGGAGGTTCTTATGAATATCGGACTGATCGCCAACGATGGAAAGAAAAAGCTGATGCAGAATTTCTGTATCGCTTATCGTGGGATTTTAAATAAACATGAGCTTTATGCCACTGCGACAACCGGAAGACTGATCGAGGAAGTGACCAACCTCAATGTACACAAATATCTGGCCGGCCCCCTCGGAGGAGGCCAGCAGCTGGGATCCCAGATTGAGCACAATCTGATCGATATGGTCATTTTCCTCCGGGACCCTCTGAACAAGGAGGTCAATGAGCCGGATATCTTCAGTATCCTTCACCTCTGCGACGTTCACAATGTTCCTCTTGCCACCAATCTGGCAACAGCCGAACTCCTGATCCACGCCCTGGAAAGAGGGGATCTTGAGTGGAGAGAGATGTACCGATAGGAGCAGGAACATGATGAAAAAATGCAGATTATTATGCTGTATTGGCCTGATACTGATTCTGTGCCTCTGCAGCGGATGCCGGAGTCTGTCCTTCCAGATGGAGGACAGGTTTGAGAATTACTATGCCGGAAGCCGGGTGAATATCGAGAAATCCGAAGCCGGAATGGCGGAGGACCTGGCGGTACTGTCCCCGGAG
>JAEIGA010011678.1_pt1 | contig 13334 bp, 10 predicted proteins | sample 9270691 | NCBI WGS metagenome assembly JAEIGA01 (sample SAMN17057246, study PRJNA624740) | gut metagenome | biome: biome; isolation source: fecal sample | host: Bos grunniens | place: China: Xizang | collected 2019
CCAAAGGTTTATGATGACGAGTTCAGTACAGTTAAAGCACTTGAAGAAATTTCAGGCCTTACTGCTCCGTCTCAGCTTTCTGCTCTTAAGGGCAAAGAAGTTCGTTTTACAAAGGTAACCTCTAAAGACGATATGGCTCAGGTTGTTTTTGACATGTTGGGGATTTAAAAATGTCTCTTTTTGTAATAGGCGACCCTCACTTGTCTTTATCCGTTGATAAACCAATGGATATTTTCAAAGGGTGGGTAGATTATATTGACCGTCTGAAAGATAATTGGAATGCTGTTGTAGGCGAGGAAGATAGCGTTGTTATTCCGGGAGACATATCCTGGGCAATGAACTTCGGCGAAGCCGAAAAAGATTTCCGTTTTCTTAATGATGAGCTTAACGGCACAAAGTATATTCTCAAGGGTAACCACGACTATTGGTGGAATACCATGAACAAAATGAATAAGTTTCTTTGCGAGAACGGCTTTAATAAAATCAAAATTGTTCACAACAACGCTTATCAGGTTGAAGATTTTGTTATAGCAGGTACGCGCGGTTGGTTTTATGATGATTCTGCAGGTGATGTTCATAAGGTTATTCTTCGAGAAGCAGGCAGACTTAAAACATCCCTTACTGAAGCGCAAAAGCTTACAGGAGAGATAATAGCGTTTCTCCATTATCCGCCGTTAAATGAAAATCAGCGGTGTGATGAAATTCTTGATGTTTTATCTGCGTTTCCCGTTAAGCAATGCTTTTTCGGTCATCTTCACGGCTTTGTAGCTCCCGGTTGCTCAAAAATTGAAGATAACGGCATTAAATTCAACCTTATTTCTGCCGATTTTCTTCGCTTTACACCGCGACTTATCACAAAAAGTCAGGATTAGACATACCAAAAAACATAAATAATTGATAAATTTACTATATATTGGAAAAATTATTTCAAAAATAGTGGAAATTCAAGGATTATTGTGATATAATCCAACAGTTAATATATGTTCGCAAAATGAAAGGATGTTATAACGATGTTAAAGTCTTGCGAAAAATTTGAAACAAACGTATATGCTCTTGAAGTGGCTCTTGAGGGCGATGCTTTTAAAGCGGCTGTTACAAAAGCATACACAAAAACAAGGGGTAAGTACAACGTTCCTGGTTTCCGTAAGGGCAAAGCTCCTAAGCACATTATTGAAACATACTACGGCAAAGAAGCTTTCTGGTATGATGCAATTGATGCTGAGTATCCTGCTCTTTTTGAAGAAGCAGTTAAGGAAGCAGGTATTACACCTGTTGCTGCACCATTTGATGATGAAATTGCTGATATGAGCGAAAACGGTTTCACAATTAAGTTTAAAGTAACTGTTAAGCCTGAGGTTGAGCTCAAAGCATATAAGGGCATCAAGGCAGAAAAAGAAAAAGTTTCTGTTAAGAAGTCTGAAGTTAAAGAAGAAGTTGAAAGAGCTCTTGAAAGAGACTCAAAGCTCGTTGCTGTTGAAGGTAAAGCTGCTAAGAAGGGCGACATTGCTACAATTGACTTTGAAGGCTTCCTTGATGGCGTTGCATTTGAAGGCGGTAAGGGCGAAAATTACGACCTTGAACTCGGTTCAGGCAACTTTATTCCTGGCTTTGAAGAGCAGGTTATCGGCCACAAGGCTGAAGAAGAGTTTGATATTGATGTTACTTTCCCGGAAGATTACGGTGCAGAAGACCTTGCTGGCAAGGCAGTAGTTTTCAAAATCAAGCTTCACAAGATTATGAAGAAAGAACTTCCTAAGTACGATGATGAATTTGTTAAGGACGTTTCTGATTTTGATACAGTTGCAGATTATGAAAAGCACCTTGAAGAAGAAATCAAGGCTCGTAAGGAAGCAGCTGCAGACCGCGAGTTTGAAAACAAGGTTATGGATACTCTTGTTGATAACGTTAAGGCAGAAATTCCTGCAGTTATGATTGAAAAAGAAATCGACAACCAGATTAACGAGTTTGAATACAGACTTCGTTCACAGGGTATGTCAATGGATATGTATCTTCAGTATCTCGGTATGGATGTTGCTGCTCTTCGCGACAGCTACAAAGAAGGCGCTGAGAAGCAGGTTAAGCTTCGTCTTGCACTTGAAAAGATTACAGAGCTTGAGAAGATTGAAATCTCTGAAGAAGATATCGAAACAGAGCTTAAGACATATGCAGATGCATACAATATGCCTCTTGCAAAAATTAAGACTCTTGTTTCTGCAGAAGATGTTAAGGCAGACCTTGCTTGCAGAAAAGCTATGGATATCGTAAAGGATACAGCTGTTGCAGGTGCAAAGAAGAAGGCTGCTCCTAAGGAAGAGGCTGAAGCTGAAGAAAAACCTGCAAAGAAGCCTGCTGCTAAAAAGACTGCAGCAAAGAAGGCTGATGCAGAAGAAAAACCTGCAAAGAAGCCTGCAGCTAAAAAATCAACTGCAAAGAAAGCAGCAGATGCTGAATAATTAAACTACTTATATGCCGCCGCAGTTTATCCTGAGGCGGTATAAGTGTCTTTAAGAGGATTGTTTAAAATCTGAAAAACAACCAATAATCTTATAAAATCATTATTTCAGGAGGTCATATTATGGCACTTGTACCTTATGTTATTGAGCAAACCAACCGTGGTGAGCGTCAGTACGACATTTTTTCAAGACTTCTTAATGACAGAATCATTGTTCTTTCTGATGAAGTGAATGATGCAACCGCAAGCCTTGTTGTTGCTCAGCTTCTTTATCTTGAGGGTCAGGACCCTGAAAAAGATATAAGCTTTTATATCAACAGCCCCGGCGGAAGCGTTACAGCAGGTATGGCGATTTACGATACAATGCAGTATATCAAGTGTGATGTTTCAACTATCTGTATGGGCATGGCAGCATCTATGGGTGCATTCCTTTTCTCGGCAGGTACAAAGGGTAAGCGATATATTCTTCCTAATGCAGAGGTTATGATTCATCAGCCTCTCGGTGGTGCAAAAGGTCAGGCAACAGAAATTCTTATTGCTGCAGACCATATTAAGCGTACAAAAGAGCGTCTTAATAAAATTCTTGCTGAAAATACAGGCAAGACAATTGAAGAAATCTATGTTGATACAGAACGCGATAATTGGCTTACTGCAGAGGAAGCAGTCGCATACGGCCTTGCAGATAAAATTATCGAAAAAAGATAATCAATTAAAACCAATTACATTCGGAGGTGCTTTTTTTGGCACGAGAAGATAACGAAAAAAAAGTGCGTTGTTCCTTCTGTGGCAAACCACAAGATCAGGTTCAGAAAATGATTTCAGGGCCGGGTGTGTTTATTTGCGACAGTTGTGTGGAGCTTTGTATGGATATTGTTGAGGGTATTCCTACTCAGCAAAATGCAATAAAGCCAAAGCCTGCAAAGAAGCTTCCAAAACCTAAGGAAATAAAAGCTCAGCTTGACGAATATGTTATCGGTCAGGAGCATGCAAAGGAAGTTCTTAGCGTTGCAGTTTACAACCACTATAAAAGAATATATTTAAAATCTCCCGATGATGTTGAGATAAACAAGAGTAATGTTCTTATGTTAGGTCCAACTGGTGTTGGTAAAACACTTCTCGCATCAACTCTTGCGAAGATTTTAGAGGTGCCGTTTGCTATTGCAGATGCTACTACTTTAACTGAAGCAGGTTATGTTGGTGAAGACGTTGAAAACATCCTTCTTCGTCTTATTCAGGCGGCAGATTTTGATATTGAAAGAGCAGAACGCGGTATTATTTATATTGATGAGATAGATAAAATCGGCAGAAAATCTGAAAATACTTCAATCACCCGTGATGTCAGCGGTGAAGGTGTTCAGCAGGCTCTTCTTAAAATCATTGAGGGTACCGTTGCTAATGTTCCTCCTCAGGGTGGCAGAAAGCATCCTCAACAGGAATTTATTCAGATAGATACATCAAAAATTCTATTTATTTGCGGCGGTGCTTTCGCAGGTATCGAAAAGCTTGTTGAAGACAGAATGGGCAAGACGGTTCTCGGTTTTGGCGGTGAGCTTCACTCAAAAACAGAACTTAAGAATATGGATATGTATGCCCATGTTATTCCTCAGGATTTAGTGAAATTTGGTCTTATTCCTGAGCTTGTAGGTAGAATACCTGTTATAACAAGCCTTGAGAATTTAGATGTTGACGGTCTTGTTAATATTATTACAGAACCTAAAAATGCTCTTTTAAAACAGTATAAGAGCCTTCTTAAAATGGATAAAGTAGAGCTTGATTTTACTGAAGAAGCAATAAAAAGGGTAGCAGAGCTTACTATAGAGCGTGAAACAGGCGCACGAGGCCTTCGTTCTATTATGGAAAGTGTGCTTATTCCTATTATGTATAAGGTTCCATCAGAATCAAATGTTGAAGCAGTTAAGGTTACTGCAGATGTTGTTGACGGTAAAGCAAAGCCAACATATATTAAAAAGCCTAAAGAAAATAAAGCGGTATAAACTTACTTGGGGAGTCATAAGACTCCCCAAAAATTACATATAACTACGGAGTATATATATGCAAGATAAAATTTATCAGCCTGAGGCTTTGCCTGTTTTAGCTTTAAGAAATCTTGTGATTTTCCCTGAACAGACCATAAGCTTTGAGGTTGGCAGATTAAAATCAATTCGTGCAATAAAATCTGCTCTTGATACAGAGGAAAGAAAAATTTTCCTTGTTTCTCAGCAGGATGCATTAATAGAAGACCCTTCTTTTAACGATTTAAGCAAGGTTGGTGTTGTTGCAAGAGTTCAGCAGGTAAGTGGCTCTACTGAATCTAACAGCTTTGAAATTGTTGTTGAGGGCCTTTACAGAGCAGTTATTTCTGAATCTATCAGAGAAAAAATTTCTCTTAAGGCATATGTTCAGCGTGTGCCGGAAATTCACCCTGATAATAAAGATTTTACAACCATAGCAACTTTAAGAACTTTAAAAAATAATTTTGATAAATTTCTTTCTGTTAGTCCTCGTATTGCACCTGAAATTTTCCTCTCAATTCTTGAAGAAGAGGAGATTGCTGTTGCTACTGATGATATTGCAGGTCATTTTCATTTTCCTGTTAAAGATAAGCAAGCGCTTCTTGATGAATTAGATGTTCTCAAGCGTGCAGAAATGCTTTGTTCTCTGCTTTCGCGTGAAACAGAAATTCTTGCTCTCGAACTTCATATTCAGGATAAAGTTCAGGAAAGAATGGATAAAAATCAGCGCGAATATTACCTTCGTGAGCAGATAAAGGCAGCGTCTGTTGAGCTCGGGGAGGATGATTCTCCTGTTGCTGAGGCGCAGAAGTATAAAGATAAAATATCCGCTCTTCCAATAGACGAAAAGTCAAAGAAAAAACTTTTCGATGAGTGCGAAAGGCTTATAAAAACAAGTCAGGGCTCACCTGAGGCAAATGTTGCAAGAACATATCTTGAAAGAGTAACAAATCTTCCTTGGGGTGTTTTAACAGAGGATTCTCTTGATATTGAAAAGGCTCGTAAAATTCTTGAAGCAGACCACTATGGTCTTCAGGAAGTAAAAGAGCGTATTTTAGAGCTTATTGCAGTCAAAAAACTGGCTCCTGATGCTAATGCTCAGATTCTTTGTCTTGTTGGCCCACCGGGTGTTGGTAAAACATCTATCGCGAAATCTCTTGCAAAAGCCCTTGGCAGAAAATATGTGCGTATTTCTCTTGGTGGTGTTCATGATGAAGCAGAGATCAGGGGACACAGAAAAACATATATCGGCTCAATGCCCGGTAGAATTATTACTGCAATTGAGCAGGCAGAAACCGCTAATCCGTTGATTTTGCTTGATGAGATAGATAAATTAGGCAGTGATTACAAGGGCGATCCATCATCTGCGCTTCTTGAGGTGCTTGATGGTGAACAAAACAATACATTTACCGACCATTATGTAGATGTGCCTTTTGATTTGAGTAAAGCTCTTTTCATTACAACTGCAAATGATGCTTCTCAGATTCCGGGTCCGCTTTTTGACAGAATGGAAGTTATTGAGCTTTATAGCTATACTGCAGAAGACAAATTCCTTATTGCCAAAAAGCACCTTGTTCCAAAACAGGTTAAAAACTTTGGAATGAATTCAAAAATGATTCGCTTTACCGATGCTGCTCTTCGTGAGCTTATTTCAAGCTATACAAAAGAAGCTGGTGTCCGTACTCTTGACAGAGTCATTACAAAGGTTATACGTAAAGTGGCTGTTAAGTTTGCAGAGGGCTTTGAAGGCAAGTTTACTGTGGATATTGCTGCACTTAATGAGCTTCTTGGCACACCAAAGTATAAAAATTCAAAACTTCACCTTGACGATATGATAGGTGCCGCAAATGGTCTTGCGTGGACTGCTGTTGGCGGCGAAATGATGCAGATTGAGGTTGCAGTGCTTGAGGGTACAGGTAAGCTGGAGCTTACAGGTTCTCTTGGCGATGTTATGAAGGAATCTGCAAAAGCAGCAGTTTCGTATATCAGAAGTAAAGCAAGAAATTTGAATATTGATGGTGATTTTTACAAAAACAAGGATATTCATATTCATGTTCCTGAAGGTGCTGTGCCAAAGGATGGTCCGTCTGCAGGTGTAACAATTACAACCGCTCTTGTTTCAGCCTTAACAGGCAGACCTGTTAATAAAACTGTTGCAATGACAGGTGAGATTACCCTCAGAGGCAGAGTACTCGCTATAGGCGGTCTTCGCGAAAAATCAACCGCTGCATTCAAGAATGGTATGAAAACAGTACTTATTCCTGAAGAAAATAAAGCAGACCTTGATAAAATCAATGATACAGTAAAAAATTCAATCGAGTTTATTCCTGTTTCAAGTCTTGATGAGGTTTTGTGTGTTGCTTTAGGTGATTTCGAAGCGACTGATAATGCCAAAACCAACTCAAATAAAAGAAAAGCAATAAACAAAACCGACGTTGAAAAACAAAGCGGTGTTTATTGCCGTGAGGTATAATATGAATTATAACAAGGTGGAGTTTGAGGCCGCTTTCGGCACACTCAAACAGATTCCACAATCAGAATTACCTGAAATAGTTTTTGCAGGCAGAAGTAATGTTGGTAAGTCCTCAATGCTTAATAAGCTTTTTAATAGAAAGAATCTTGCCCGCGTATCTTCAATGCCGGGTAAAACAATTACAATCAATTTCTTTAAGGTTGAGGATGTTCGCATTGTTGACCTTCCCGGCTACGGCTACGCAAAGGTAGCAAAAGGGGAGAAACGCCGTTGGGCCGAAATGATGGAAGGTTATTTTCAATCTCCACGTAACATAAAGCTTGTTGTTCAGCTTGTTGATATGCGCCACAAGCCTTCTGAGGATGACTATATAATGATGCGTTATCTTCAGGATGCAGGAATGCCGTTTATCGTCGCTGCAACAAAGTGCGATAAACTCAATAAAACTCAGTATAACGAGCGTGTTGCAGGTTTAAAAGAGGATTTGAAGGAGTTTGGCGAAGAGCTAGTCATTATTCCGTTTTCTTCCGAAAAAGGCAATGGCGTAGACGAACTGAAGGCACAAATAGAAAAGGTACTATAAAATCAAATGCACACTCTGTAATGAGTGTGCATTTGATTTATTTTTCACTTAAATTAACTCCATAATAATGGCGTATATTCAAGTCCTCTTCCATATCAAGCCCGTGGGAGCCACAATCACCGTCAATTTCGTGGCAACCGTGGTCCATAGCGTAGCCGTAGAAGGTGTTGTGATTTTTCCAGTAATGCTTTATTGCGTGCACAAATGTGGCAAAGGCTTCTGTGTTGCACCTGAGCTCTGCCAATGCTCTTGTGCCTTCAGGACCATGTTTATGCATAAGAGCATCGTAGTTTCCGTTGTAAACGCAAATTACATCATATTTATCTTCTGCAATGAGCTGCAGTGCTTTCGCATTAACCTCTGCAATTGTATCAAGTATGTAGTAGTCCATTTCTCTTTCAAGGTAAATCATAGACATACTTGATTTTGTTTCAGCAACAATTGCCACCTTTTTACCTTGGCGAATAAGTGCATCAAAAAATGAGTCTGTTTTAATAACAGGCTTTTCATATTTTCTTATGCCGTGTACTTCAGGCTGAACGCCTGTGTAAAATGTGCCGAAGCAAACAGGTGTTACAGATGGCATAACACTTTTTAAAGGAATTTGCACCTGAGTAAGCTCAACAACCTCTTTGATGTAGTCAGGGTATTTATCTGCAATCCACATTGCTACTGCATCAGGATTGTATATAAACATTCTGTCTGCTTTTTTCCATTTTAGCGCAGTATCAATGAATTTATTTATTTCAGGATTATCCTCTGCTGCGGTTTCAGGGGGTGATATACCTAAAGCATAGCATAAACTTCCGCAAACTGTGTCAAGCGAATTATTGTTGTACATAAGCTACCTCGTAAAATTAATTGATTAAATTAATAAACATATTTTTTTCCAGTTCTTCTCGTGGCAAGAATGGTGCCAGGTCTTCTAGTGGCGGGCTTACTATTGTACCATCAGGTAACTTTTTAGCACTGCTTTTTGGTTCCCAAACCTGTAGGGTATCTGTGAAAATTTCGCAGAATAAAGGCCCTTCTTCAGCAAGTGTTCTTTCCACAACAGACATCATTTCTTTATTACTGTGAGCTGAATAATATTTATATCCGAAAGCATTTGCAATTTTTTCAAAATCGGGGAAGGAAAGGTCATTTGATTCAGGACCTATGCCAACTTTTGTGTGCTCAGTGAAAAGATTGTTTTGTGTTAAGCGGATAGAATGATAACCATTGTTGTTTATAAGGTATATTTTTATAGGAAGCTTGTTTGTTTGTATTGTCTGGAGCTCTTGTAAGTTCATCATGATACTACCATCGCCTTCAAGACAAATGGTTGGTTTTTTGTCCGCACTTACACATAGACCGATTGCTGCAGGTAAACCGTAACCCATACTTGCAATAGCACTGTTAATTATAAATCTACTTCCTTTTTGAATGTTGTAGCATTGATTTCCAACAACGCAACAAGCACCGTTTGAAACTGCTGTTAAACTATTTTCAGGAAGCTGAGAGCTTAAGTAATCAATGAAAGCATATACATTAGCCGTTGTTCCGTTTTCCTCATAGTGGCGAGGAAGAACAACAGGGTAATCTTTTTTCCAGTTTTCACAAGCTTTAAGCCAGGTTTCATTTGCTATTATTGGTTCTTCAATATAAGAATCAAGTTTTTTTAGGAAATCCTTCGCGTCAGCCCATATAGGTATATCAACGTGGATTGTATGTTTCTTCATTTCCGCAGGATCAATATCTACCATAATAACTTTAGCTTCTCTTGCCCAGGTTTTAAAATTGTAACCTACTTGTCTTATGGAAATGCGTGTTCCGATAGCAAGAATCAAATCTGCGTTCTGAATAGCCCAGTTGCCTGGTCTGTCGCCCATATTTCCCGCTCTTCCGCAATAAAGGGGATGTTCATCTTCAATAAGGTCAACGGCGTTCCAATATGTAACAACAGGAATATTCAGTTTATCTAAAATTCCCCTGAAGTCTTCATAACCACCGGAAAGACGTATACCATTACCCGCGTATAAAACAGGACGTTTTGCTTCTTTTATTTCTTTAATAACTGTAGAAATAATTTCATTATCAACCTGGGGAGGAAGATTTATGTCGTCTTCTTCAGAATTGTAGCCTTGAAGATTATCGGTTTCGATAATTGCTCCCTGAAAATTTACGGGGATATCAATCCACACAGGGCCGGGTCTGCCTGTTGTTGCAAGGTGCCAGGCCTTTTCAAGAATATAACGTATTTTATCAGGGTCTTCCACCATAACAGCGTATTTTGTCATTGGTTCAACTGATTTGACAATATCATATTCCTGGTCGCCAACAGCACGGAGAGGGAGACCATCGGTGTACTGCATTGCATATCTTGCAGTTGTATCATAACGAACCTGGCCGCTGATTACGAACATAGGTATTGAATCAAGCCAACCGCCAACAACACCGGTTATAGCATTTGTTCCGCCGGGACCTGTTGTAACGCATACGGCAGCAATTTTATTATTGAGCCTAGCATAGCTTTCTGCAGCGATGGCGCATGCTTGTTCATGATGGTTGTAAGTTACTGTTAATCCGTCTTTATGACCAAGTGCATCGTTTAAATGCATAGCTCCGCCACCGACTACGCTGAAGCAATCGGTAACACCTTTATTTACAAGAAATTCAGCTACATAATCTGCAAGTCTTATTTTCATATAAATTACCTTTATTCTTTGGTATCAGGGGATTCGTCTTCAAAATTGAGTCTTTCCTCTTCAACAACAAGAGGTCTGTTCATAAGACGGGTGTTCATGTTCATTATGTACTCTCCCAAAAAACCGAGGAAAAAGAGCTGGAGAGAGCATAAAAAGCTGAGGATTATAATTGTTGGAGCGGCACCGCCCGGGAATCTGTCCCACCAGACAAGCTTCATCATTAAATATAATATGCCAACAAGGAAGCTTATTATAGCAGCCGAGAAGCCGACAAATGTAGCAATTCTTAACCCTGCCTTTGTATATGAGGTGAAGCTGAGCATGGCTGCATCATAAAGCGTGAAGAAGTTGTTGTGGGTTTTTCCTGCAGCGCGTTTTTGCTGAGTATATTCAATATCTTTTCTTTTATATCCTAACTCTGCAACAATGCCGCGTATAAACGGGGTAGGGTCGTTGAGATCTCGCAGAACCTGAACAAAACTTTTATCATATAGAGCAAAGCCTGTAAAATGCTCAATTTGCTCAACAGATGAGAGTTTTTTGATAACTTTATAGTAGCAAGTCCTGAAAAATCTCATAATTTTATTTTCTTTGCTTGCACTTTTTATTCCGCAAACAATTTTGTATCCGTTTTCCCATTCTTCAACAAATTTCGGTATCATTTCAACCGGGTCCTGGAAGTCTGCACAAATAGGTATGACACAATCTCCGTCTGATTGGAGTATTGCGTGGTATGGAGAATTAAACTGTCCAAAGTTTTTAGCGTTTAAAATTGCTTTTACTTTTTTGTTTTGTTTGCAAATTTCACGTATGAGTACACGCGTGTTATCTGTAGAGCAGTTGTCTATTATAAGAATTTCATAATCATATTCAGGCAAAGAATTAACTATTTCTTCTTCAACTGCCTTGCAAATACCTACAATGTTTTCTTGCTCGTTATAGCAAGGGATAACAATACCTATTTTCTTTTTGTTCACAATAATACCTCTTTCACACAAGGTTACTTTCTTTTATGTGTTGAACGTTTTTTTGAATTCCGTCTGTAAAACTTGTTTCGGGTAAAAAGCCTGTATCTTTTGTTAAATCGCTAATATCTGCACAAAGATACATTGGTTGGTTAGGGAAATATTCAATTGCTCCGAATTTGCATTTACTCTTAGTACCGGTGGTTTCTGCCATTTTTGAAATATACTCTTTTAATAGCATGGTTTTTCCACTTCCGATTGGGTAAATCTTCCCGTCAATACCGCTTTCGGCAATGGCTAAAAGGGCTTTTGCCACATCTTCGCTGAAAATATAATCCCACTGTTGTTCTGCGGGAGTGAAACAGCAATCTTCACCCTTGAGCATTTTTAAAAGTGTGCTCATAACCATCGTGTATGATGCGTCGTTAGGTCCGTACACAGAAAGAATTCTGCACCAACAGTGTTTTATACCAAGGCTTTTACATAGCTTACGGCTTTCTATACCTGCCTGCAGTTTTGCTTTTCCATAGGCTGATTCAGGGTTTTCGGGTGATGAAGAAGAAACTTTTTCACCATACGGAAGTCTTCCGTTTTCTGCTTGACTTCCTGTACCTACAAAAACTTTACAACCTAATCTGTTTGCAAGTTCAACGGCATCGAGAGCATATCTGATGTTTAATTGTTGCTTTTTCAGGTCGTTTCTTTCTTCACCATATGTCCCTGACCAACCTAAATGAAAAAAGGCATCATATTTTTCTTCTGCAACATTAAAAGCAGATAATTCCTCAAGAGAACAAAATTTAATGCTTACAAGAGGGTGTATGGGGATTTTACCGATTCTGCCATTTTTTCGTGTCATAACAAGAGTTTCAATGTTTCGGGAAATTAACTCGTTTATAAGAGCATAGCCTACAACGCCGGTTGCCCCCGTAACAACAGCTCTTTTGATGTTTTTCATATTATTCAACCGCTTCAATTATGGTTTTGGCCATATATCTTAACATATCGTCTGTCATTCCGGGATAAACACCAATCCAGAAAGAATTGTTCATTACCTGATCTGTAACAGTAAGGTTACCTACAACTCTGTAACCCTCTCCTGATTTTCTCATTTCATCAAAAACAGGCTGGCGTATAATGTTGCCGGAAAAAAGCATGCGTGTTTGTACGCCTTTTTCTTCACAATATTGAACAACCTTGTTTTTTGAAATACCATCCTTACAGGTAATCATAAAACCAAACCATGAAGGGTCGCTGTTTTCACAAGCCTCAGGAAGAATGAGTTTATCTTCAACACATTTGAGTAAGCTTTTCAATGTGTTGAAGTTATCTTTTCTTTTTTCAACAAAGGATGGAAATTTATCTAACTGAGCGCAACCAATAGATGCCTGCATTTCAGTAGCCTTAAGATTAAAACCAAAATGACTATATACATATTTGTGGTCGTAACCTAACGGTAATTCGCCATATTGCCTGTCGAAACGATGACCGCAAAGATTATCCATTCCTGAAGGGCAAGAGCAGTCTCTTCCCCAGTCTCGCATGGAACGCACAATTTTATGTAAAAGTGGATTTTTGGTGTATACTGCGCCGCCTTCACCCATCGTCATATGGTGAGGTGGGTAAAAACTTGATGTGCCGATATCGCCAACAGTGCCTGTAAACATTGTTTGGCCATCGATTGTGTATGTGCTTCCTAAAGCATCGCAGTTATCCTCGATAAGCCATAGATTGTTTTTATCGCAAAAATCTCTTACAGCTTTAAGGTTAAATGGGTTTCCTAATGTATGAGCAATCATTACTGCCTTCGTTTTTTCGCTTAATGCATCTTCAAGCTTTGTTACATCAATGTTATATTGCGGGATTGTTATATCAACAAAAACAGGCACAGCGCCATATTGAATTATAGGAGTGATGGTTGTAGGAAAGCCTGCAGCAACAGTTATAATTTCATCTCCGCGTTTTACAGCTCTATCTTTAAGAAGCGGTGAGGTAAGAGCCCAGAAAGCAAGAAGATTAGCAGATGAGCCTGAGTTGACCAAGGAAACATATTTAGTTCCTAAATATTCACCTAACTTCTTTTCGAATTCCTCACAGTATCTTCCTGATGTTAACCAGAAATCAAGCGCAGAATCTGTAAGGTTTTTCATTTCTTCTGCATC
>JAEIGA010011679.1_pt1 | contig 13333 bp, 13 predicted proteins | sample 9270691 | NCBI WGS metagenome assembly JAEIGA01 (sample SAMN17057246, study PRJNA624740) | gut metagenome | biome: biome; isolation source: fecal sample | host: Bos grunniens | place: China: Xizang | collected 2019
GTCAAAGCCAGTTAATTCTGCTTTTGTCTCCTCTGCGAAGAGTACTTCGTAAGAAGGATTGTGTACGATCTCGGTTGTACCTACGATGCCGTACTGGGTCAAATCTAATTGTTTCATTTCTTAATTAAAAAGGTTATTTTGTTGTTTTTTACTTATTTCTTTGCAAATTTTGTGCCAATTGCCTATTGACGCAAATTTTATCGGGTACAAAATTACTACAAATTTTCGAAATATCAAAATTTTTGACAAAAATACCGCCATTTTGTCAAATCAAAGTTGCAAAAAAATGAAAAACATGCTGTAAAACATATTTTTGATGCAAAATATTTGGTTGGTATAGAAAAAAGCAGTACCTTTGCACCGTGTTTTTCATGGTATTAGATTTAAGGTTAAGTAAAGATTGGGTTGTCGGGATGACAATCCTTCTTTTTTTTATATAAATTGATGGTATTTTGTGTGTAATCCACCCCGTTCCGTTTTGAAAAATTTGCATGTTTGCCAATTTTTCAGTACCTTTGCAGTCGCAATGGACTATCGTTACGAAAAAGAAGATTTGCAACAAGCTTTGCGCGTGCTGCGCGAGGGCGGAGTGATATTGTATCCTACAGATACTATTTGGGGGATAGGTTGTGATGCGACCAATGAGGTTGCCGTAGCGCGTGTGTATGCAATCAAAAAACGTGTGGACACGAAGGCGATGTTAGTTTTGCTGGATGGTCCTGGTAAGTTGCAGGGGTATATGGATAAGGTACCTGAAACGGCTTGGATGTTATTGGAGGCTAATGAAGGGCAACGTCCCATGACGATAATTTATCCTAATGCGAAGAATCTAGCTACTAATCTATTAGCAGAGGATGGAAGTGTAGGTATTCGTATCACGCAAGAACCTTTTTCGAAAGCATTGTGTGAGCAGTTGAGGCGTCCAATTGTTTCCACTTCAGCGAATATTAGTGGAGAACCATCTGCGCTGTATTTTAGTCAAATATCTCCTGATATTATCCAACAGGTGGATTATGTTTGCCATTTTCGAAGAGATGATGAGGTAAAATCAAGACCATCATCCATCATCAAAATCGATGCACGTGAGCGAATAACGATTATTCGAGAGTAGATTATGAAGTTTTGGAATCGTAGAAGAAAACAACAGTTGATATATCTCTTGGTAGATATGGTCTCATCCATTTTGATATGGGGGGCATTTTTGATATTTAGATGGTTGGTTTATGAAGGTCGAATCTTATCAGTGGATTCTGTGTTGATTCCAATGTTCAACTTCTATATTCCGCTATTCTTATATCCCATAGTATGCATCGTTATCTATTATTTGTCGGGGTATTACTTACGACCATTACGGAAGCGGTATTTACGTGAATTTCGACGTACATTAGTATCATCATTGATAATTACTTTTGTTTCGTTCTTTAGTATCATTATTGACGACCCTGTGGTAGATTATCGTCATTATTTTACATCGTTATGTGTGTTGTTTACTTTGCAATTTTTTGGAGCATATATTCCTCGCCTTTTGGTTACGTACATATCGCATAAAGCAGATAACGACACACCTCGTACCTATACCATTCATTCAATGGATGAAGTGGAGACCTTTGAACAATTGCATGCAATCGAGCCATATGATGATGTGATATTGGATTTTGCGTCAAAATCAAAAGAGACGGATATATATACACTGATAAACCGTTTGTATCCATTAAATGTGGAGATATCGGTAGTTCCGAGTTTGTATGATATGCTGACGGGCGCAGCCATGATAGAAAAGGTAACGGATCAGCCGTTAATTCATATTACAGAGCATAAAATGAGTGACACAGAGTTGTGTATCAAACGCGCATTTGATATAGTAGTATCTTTGCTAATATTGGTGTTGCTATTACCTGTATATGTGGCAGTTGCGTTGGTGGTGTGGTTTACTTCAGAGGGACCTATTTTTTACAAACAAGAACGCATCGGCCTCCATGGTATTCCTTTTAATATTATTAAATTCAGAACCATGTATGTGCATGCGGAACAGGCAATTCCGCAACTAAGTGAGGATAATGATCCCCGCGTAACTAGGGTGGGAAAGTGGTTGAGAAAGTATCGTATAGATGAATTGCCACAGTTTTGGAATGTGTTACGCGGTGAGATGGCGATTGTGGGACCACGTCCTGAACGCCGTTATTTCATCAATCAGATAGAAGAAAAAGCACCATATTATTGTATGATATACAAAATTAGACCGGGATTGACGAGTTGGGGACCAATTAAGGTGGGATATACGGATACGTTAGAAAAAATGGTGCGCCGTCTGAATTTTGATATAGTGTACATCGAAAATATGTCCATTCAATTGGATATAGAAATCCTGTTTTATACAATAGGAGTGATTTTTAATGGAAAAGGTAAATGATATGGAAATGACTTACGATGAGGCGATTAAGCGTATCGAACAGATTGTGATGGAAATGGAGCAATCAGAGGCATTGAGTATGGATTCCTACCAAGCAAAAGCTAAGGAAGCAAAAGAATTATTGGCATTTTGTCAATCTCAACTCACTACATGGGAAAAGAAGATGGAAAATGTAGTTAATCCGTCTTAGCAAAAGGCAGTTATATCGATTCTCCGTGGAAAAAATGGTATGGTTTTCTACTCCTCAGAGAAATGTACGAGGACGTGGCGGTATGAATTGAATATCTTGGATTTGGAAACGAAACCGAGATATTTTTTTTGTTCGTCTACCACCGGTAAGTTCCATGCTCCAGTATCCTCAAAGATTTCCATGACTTTCCCCATAGACATAGTATTGGTTAAGATCGCTTGAGGGGAATTCATTAATTGTTTAACAGTAAATCGATTATACAAGCGTGGTTGGAACATGATATTACGGACTTCGTCTAATAGCAATATTCCCAAAAGTTTCCCATTTTGATCTATTACAGGGAAAATGTTGCGACTACTTTGTGCGATGACCTTGACTAACTCGCCCAATGTCATTTCTGGGTGGACGGTGCGGAGATCTGTTTCTAGTACATTCTCCATTTTCATTAGTGTTAATACGGATCGGTCTTTGTTATGGGTCAGCAGTTCTCCTTTTTGTGCTAATCGCATAGCATATAGACTATGTGGTTCGAATATTTTGATAGTTAGAAATGAAATAACAGCTACTGCCATAAGTGGCATGAATAAATGGTAGCCACCAGTAAGCTCTGCAATAAGGAAGATGCCAGTCAATGGTGCATGCATTACTCCAGCCATTAGGCCAGACATGCCTGCCAATGCGAAATTGGATTCTGGGACATCTATACCAATGGTATTCATTAATCGTGCACAAACAAAACCTACAATTGCTCCCATAAATAATGATGGAGCAAAAATCCCGCCTACACCACCTCCTCCGTTGGTTGCTACAGACGCAAAAATTTTGAAAATAAGGATTGCTACAAAGTATCCTATTAATACCCATGAACTAGTTCCTAATATTTCAAAAGGACTATTGCTAATGGCGGAGAGAGAATCTCCATTGATAAGTTGTTTGATAACATCGTAACCTTCACCATATAGAGGGGGAAATAAAAATAGTAGTAGTCCTAGAGTGATGCCTCCCACGAGGAATTTTGCCCAAGTGTTTTGTACACGACGTTTGAATAGTTGTTCAAGGCCGTTCATCCCACGAGTAAAGTAGAGTGAAACTAGTCCGCACATAATACCCAAAATAATGTACCAGGGTAAACGCTCTACGAAGAAAGGTTCGTTATTATTCAGTGGGAACATCGCCGTCTGACCGTTGACCAAGAAAGATATTGCAGTAGCAGTAACAGATGAAATTAGCAACGGTGCCATGCGTGTCATAGTGAGATCCATCATTAGCACTTCTAGGGTAAATACCAGTCCTGCTATGGGGGCTTGGAAGATACCTCCAACAGCGCCTGCTGCACCGCAACCAATCATTAGCATCATGGTTTTTTGATCAAGACGGAAGAGTTTTGCAAGATTGCTTCCAATGGCAGCGCCCGTAAGTACAATTGGGGCTTCGGCTCCCACAGAACCACCAAATCCGATGGTAAATGCTGAACCAACCAATGAGCTCCAAGTGTTGTGTAGTTTGATAATCGATTTTCGCTGGGATATCGCATATAGAATCTTGGTAATGCCATGCGAGATGTCATCTTTGACTACATACTTGACAAATAGTCCAGCAAGCGTGATGCCAATCATAGGTGTAATGAGATACCACCAATGGTCTTGCTCTATCAAATAATGTTCCACAAGATATTGGATACCATGAATCATGAACTTGAGCAATTGTGCCGCGCAAGAAGCCAAGACGCCAACAAAAAAACTGAGCATCAAGACGAGGTTTTTTTGCGAGACATGTTGTTCGCGCCACGCTATGAATTGGTCATATGTTATTCTTGAGTGTCCCAACCTATACCGCGATATTTTTCCAAATCCCATTCTTCTTCTACTTCATTAAGATAGATGGTATGTGGTTCATTATCTTCTGTATCTTCGTCTTCTATTCGTTCAATGACTTTTACGTCAATTGGGCTATGAGATATCTCAATTACTTGATTTTGTTCTTTATTAAGTTCTTCCCAAAGCATATCTTTTAATTCGGTGATTCCCATGCCACTAGCAGATGAGAATGTGATAACAGGAATTTCTAAATCGTTAGATAATTGCTTGGTGAGTTTTCTTAGATCGATGTCTGGATCTGCGATGTCGCACTTGGAGATAGCTAAGATACGTGCTTTCGTGAGCAATTGAGGGTTGTATTTTTCTAGTTCTGCTAACAGGATTTTGTATTCTTGTTGAATATTCTCCGTAATAACAGGTACCATGAATAGTAACACAGCATTGCGTTCAATATGACGCAGGAAGCGCAAACCTAGTCCGCGCCCTTCTGCCGCCCCCTCAATAATTCCAGGAATATCTGCCATACAGAACGATTGACTATCACGGTAGGAGACTATGCCTAACTGTGGTGTCAGCGTAGTAAATGGATAGTCTGCGATTTCTGGTTTAGCTGCGCTGACTACGGAGAGCAAGGTGGACTTGCCAGCATTGGGGAATCCAACTAGTCCGACATCCGCAAGCACTTTAAGTTGGAGAATGACATTGGCCTCCATACAAGGTTCGCCTGGTTGCGAATAGCGAGGGGCTTGATTAGTGGCAGTGCGGAAATGCCAATTCCCCAATCCTCCTTTTCCGCCTCGGAAGAGGATGATCTCTTCTTGATGCTCCTTAACCTCGCACATAAACTCTCCAGTATCGCCGTTGTATACGACTGTGCCACAAGGTACTTCAATGATTTTGTCTTCGCCATCTTTGCCGAATGAGCGCGATGCACCTCCGCTACCACCATCGGTAGCAAAGATATGTTTTTGATATTTGAGGTGAAGCAGTGTCCATAAGTTGCGGTTGCCACGTAGGATAATATGTCCGCCTCGTCCGCCATCGCCTCCGTCAGGTCCTCCCTTAGGGACATATTTTGCGCGGTGGAAGTGCATGCTACCAGCACCGCCCTTTCCAGAGCGACAGTAGATTTTTACATAATCAATAAACGAGGATGTAGCCATATTTTAATATCTAATATCTGTTAATGTTGATTACAGTTTGTTGGTGCTAACGTATTTTACTAGCATTCACCTCTTTGGTAATATATCTTTTTATTCTTGAATCAGTCTGATGATATTATCAATTTGGCTGAAAGTATCTTCCATTGATTTATTACCATTAATTGCAAAATAGTTGTGACGATGGAGATAATATGTGCACACAGGTTGTGTTTCCGCGTGGAATACTTGTAAACGTTTTTTGATAGTCTCGTAGTTGTCATCAGCGCGACCGCTTGTTTTTCCACGATTGAGGAGTCGTTTGATAACTTCATCTTCATCTACGAACAAGTCAAGTAGCACAGCTTTCATGTGACGGCGCTCGAGCAAGAGTTCGAGTGCTTCAGCTTGTGCAACAGTTCGTGGGAAGCCGTCGAAGATAACACCTTTGCAGCCTTCTGGGAGATTGTCGAGATATCGCTCAATGAGATGGATCATCTTGTGATCTGGTACTAGATTTCCACCTGCAATCAATTCGCCAATCTCTTTTCCAAGTTCGCTACCAGATTTGATTTCTGCGCGGAGTGCATCTCCTGTAGAGAGGTGTTGCAATCCGTATTTTTCTACAATGAGATCAGATTGTGTGCCTTTTCCACTACCTGGGGCACCACAGAGTATGATATTAAGCATATGTGTATATATTGAAGATTATAAACGAAATTGACACAAAACGAGTTGCCCTCGCAGAGCAACTCGTTGTATGCAATAAAAAATAATTAAAGAGCCAAGCCCGCACCAGCTTTGAACTTAGCAACTTTCTTTGCTGGGATTTGAATTTTTGCACCAGTAGCAGGGTTAACACCTTGACGAGCAGCTTTCTCTACTACAGAGAAAGTACCAAAGCCAACGAGTTGTACACTTTCGCCATTCTTCAATGCACCTGCAACAGCGTTTACAGTAGCCTCAAGAGCCTTTTGTGCTTGTGCTTTTGTCAAGCCTGCTTCAGCTGCGATAGCAGCCACCAATTGAGTTTTGTTCATGCAATTTAGGATTAAATTATTAAACGTTTAATTAATTTATAGGCGTTTCCGAAAAAACTTTGGCAAAGATACAACATTTTTTGTAAATATCAAATGTTTTTTCAAAAAAAAATCTATTTTCGTCTTTTTTTCTGCCATTTTTACATGTTTAGAACAAATTTGCATGGTTTTTGTTCGTTGTATCGTAGTTTTTTATTACTTTTGCAAATAATTTTATAAACGATATATCTATGTATAGAAACTTACCCCCGATTACAAAGAACATCTTGCTGATAAACGTGATTTGCTACCTTGCTGATTTGGTATTTCAGCGTTATGGCATTAGTTTTTCTCATATATTTGGTTTACATTATCCGACAGCCATAGAGTTTCACGTGTGGCAGCCGTTGACGTATATGTTTATGCATGCAAACCTTTCACATTTGTTCTTCAATATGTTCGCAGTGTTGATGTTTGCACCTGCTTTGGAAGAGCGTTGGGGTGGAAAACGTTTTCTAATATACTATCTTGTTACTGGTCTTGGGGCGGCTGTGGTACAAGAGCTTGTATGGGCGTTGCAATTGCAACCTCTCTTGAGTGCTCTTGATTCTACTATGGCATCTGTGATAGCTAATAAGGTAGTGACAATAGGTGCTAGTGGTGCGGTATTTGGTGTCTTGTTAGCATTTGGTTGGTTATTTCCCGAAGTACGAATGTTCATTCTCTTCATACCAGTTCCAATACGCGCGCGTACCTTAGTGATTATATATGCGTTAATTGAACTTTTTGCAGGGTTAGCTCCCTCTGCAGGCGATAATGTGGCGCACTTTGCGCACTTGGGAGGGATGATTTTCGGATGGTTATTGATTCTTTGGTGGCGCTATCGTGGATATGATGGTTTTGATTCCACTCCATGGAATGATAGCCCTTTGCTACGTTGGTTAAAAGAACAATGGAGAAAAATATGCCCTAATCGTTCGCGGATCAAACGCGAAAAGGATAATGATTATCGTGATTACCATTATCATGAGCCGCTATAATATCTTCTTCCAAAAAATCTCTCTGAATGATTAATTTACCAGCCGATGGTAGCTATTACAGGGAAATGGTCGGAGTAAGTAACTTGTTCGACGCGGCATGCTAGTGGATATAATTCACGTGAAGCAAAAATGTAATCGATTCTGACACCTATACCTTTTCGTTTGTATGTAGTTCCATAGCGCCCAAAACTACTTTCCGCAAAGCAGTCGCGTAGCCCTAGATTCATTGTCCAATATACTGTAGAAATAGGGAGCGAGTTAAAATCTCCAACAGCAATAACGGGGTAGGGAGAATGGTATATGCTTTTCCGTACTTTCCACACTTGTTTATGCCGTAGGCGGCTAGTATGTTTGATTTTCCGGAAAAGTGAAGTTTGATTAATATTCTTATTGGTAAGTGAGTCGATATTGAAGTCGGTTGGTTCTAAGCGAAAACTTTCTAGGTGATTGATAATGAGACGTATTGTGTCGTTTTTAACAACCATATCACATTGGCTACTAATGTTGGCGTGTGACTCATAACGAATCGTTTGTTTGTTGATCAAAGGGTAGCGCGAAAAGACCACATTGCCAAATTGTCGCTTGTTATTATATACCTTGAAATCATAGTAACTATATGGGTACTTCTTCATGGCCTTACGCAAGTCAGAAAGTGTAAATAGTTTTTGATTTTTATACACTAGTACTTCTTGAAAACATACTACATCAGCATCTAGTGAATTGATATAATTGAGCATCGTATTTTTTGTTTCGATGCGGTCATGAACCAGCATGCCATGGGTGTTGTAGGTAAGAATTGTCAGTTGATGGCTTGTTTTTTTAGGTGGGGACTGCCATGGCATTTGGTGTGAAAATAGCGACCAAAAGCATAGCCCAACTAAAAAGAGCGTAAGATATAATATAAGATGACCTATTTTGCGTAGCATAGTTATTTTGGAGCCAATGTGATCAAAGGTACTAGCATCTCCTCGAGTGATATACCACCATGTTGAAAGGTGTTTCGATAGAATTGTGCATAGTAGTTGAAATTGTTAGGATATGCAAAGAAATCATTGCCTGTACAAAAAATATAGCTGCTACTAATGTTAGGTGAAGGTAAGCCGATTTGTTTTGGACGTTTAACTTCGAAGCAGTTTTTGGCTGAGCAGTTGAGTGATTTCCCTACTTTGTATCTCAGGTTTGTATTGGTGTTCTTGTCTCCTATAATTTGAATAGGATTGTTGACCCGGGTTGTGCCGTGATCGGTTGTGAGTACTACTTTGTAACCCAGTTCAGCTATTTTACGGAACATTTCTGCGGTAGGCGAGTGCTTAAACCAACTTAGGGTGAGACTGCGGTACGCGGCTTCGTCGTTGGCGAGCTCGCGCATCATTTTGCTATCTGTGCGAGAGTGTGAAAGCATGTCTATGAAGTTGATAATCACTACATTCAAAGGCGTTTTTAGACCTTTAAATTGTCGTGTGATTTTTTCGCAGAAGTCACTTTCGTTTACTTTGTAGTAGGAATATGTATAGCGTTTACGGAAACGGTCTAATTGTGTTTGGATGAGTACATCTTCGTTGTTGTTCTTGCTTTCCTCTTCGTCTTCTTCTATCCATAATTTGGGGTATAATTCTTGTATTTGTGCAGGTAACAAGCCCGAGAATATGGCATTGCGAGCATACTGAGTGGCAGTAGGTAGGATAGATGTGTACATTTGCTCCTCTTTGACTGTAAACCATTCGGATAAGAGAGGTTGTATCATCTTCCATTGGTCGTAACGGAAATTGTCGATTACGATAAAGAAGACCTTTTCTCCAGCATCTAGAATTGGAAATATTGTATGTTTCATCAAGTCGTGTGACATCAATGGGCGTTGATTGTTAGGTGCGAACCAATCTTCATAATGTTTGGTAATGAACTTAGCAAACTTGGTATTTGCTTGTTCGCGTTGCATGCGCAACATCTCATGCATTGAAGAGTCAACGTTTTCAAGTTCTAGTTCCCATTTTGTGAGGGTGCGTTCAATTGCCATCCACTCTTCGATTGTGTTAGCAGTGTCAATCATATAAGTGATGTCAGAGAACTCTTGACGATATGTGGTATTGGTGTGTTCCTCTACAATTTCGCGTTGGTGGATGTGTTTTTTGAGACATAGCAATATTTGGCTAGGATTGACAGGCTTGATAAGATAATCTGCAATTTTTTGTCCGATAGCTTGCTCCATGATGTGTTCTTCTTCGGACTTGGTGATCATCACCACGGGTAAGGTAGGATGCATTTCTTTGATTTCTTGTAACGCTTCTAATCCAGATAATCCAGGCATGTTTTCGTCAAGAAAAACAATGTCAAAAAGTTGCTCTTTGCAGGCATCAATAGCATCTTGCCCGCTGTTGACGGGAAAAACGTCGTATCCTTTTTCTTGTAGGTAAATAATGTAGGGTTTCAGCAGATTGATTTCATCATCTGCCCATAAGATTCGAGTTGAGTTCATAGTTTCTCCATTTGTTTATTAGGTTTAACATGTCATCTGCCCAATCACTATCGAAAAGCATTCTTTTGCCAGTACGTGGGTGGGTAAATCCAAGTGTTTTGGCATGCAATACTTGTCTAGGGCAAAGTGCAAAGCAGTTTTGTATGTATTGTTTGTATTTTTGTGTAGGTAGTCCTTTGAGTATTTCCATACCGCCGTATTTCTCGTCAGCAAATAGCGGGTGTCCAATGCTCTTCATATGCACGCGAATTTGGTGTGTACGACCTGTTTCTAACCGACATTCCACTAGTGTTACATATGGATATCGTTCCAATACGCGCCAATGGGTAATAGCTTCTTTTGCGTTAGGGTTCTCTTCTAAGTTCCAAATTCTATATATTGTCCGATCGCGATTATCACGTGCCAAGGCTCCCTCTATTGTTCCACTATCTTCGGTAAAAGTCCCCCATACTAATGCGTTGTATGTGCGCTCTGTTGAGTGTTCAAAGAATTGTTTACCGAGATGTGTCTTAGCCTCTGGTGTTTTGGCTATTAGTAGTAGTCCGCTAGTATCTTTGTCTATGCGATGTACAAGTCCGATATTAGGATCGTTGATGTCTAATTTATCGCGGAAGTAGTGTGCTAATGCGTTGAGCAAAGTATGTTCGTAGTTGCCATGTCCTGGGTGTACCACCATTCCCGCGGGTTTGTTGATAACTAATACATCCTCGTCTTCATAAACAATTTCCAATGGAATGTCTTCAGGTAGGATGGTGTAGTCGTGCGGTTCATGGTCTAACAAAACTTGGATAACGTCGAATGGTTTTATTTTGTAGTTGCTACTTACGGCTTTTCCATTGACCCAAATGTTGCCTGCTTCTGCCGCATTTTGAATACGGTTGCGCGAGGTACCTGCCATATGTTCTGCCAGGAACTTGTCAACCCGCTGTGGAGTTTGCCCTTTATCCACTTCGCAGCGCCAACGCTCCCATACTTCAGGTTGCTCTATATTTAGTATGTCTTCGTTGAGCATTTAGAAAAATTCTTCTTCGTCTTCTTTGTTGGCGGTAACGGCTTTCCCTCTGTTGGTCGATAATTTGACGCCTACTGGTGTACCTGCATCAATAATTGTGCCAGATTTAGGTGATTGACTATAGACAACGTAATTCGCTTCGTTTTCCTCCGTAGGTTCAACATCATATTCGATAAAGCCTAATCCTAAAGAGTTGTTGCGGAGTTTTGCTGTGGCTTCTGCTAATGAACATCCAATAATGTTAGGTGTGCTAACTTTGCTTTCGCTTTCTCCGTTGCCTACGATGAGAGTGATTGAATCCCCTTCTTCTAGATGGCTACCAACCATCACTTTTTGCTCTCCTTTTCGTACTTCTAAGACAATGTCTTTGAATGTAGATGGAACGTAGGTAACATTTGCGACGTTGATTTCTAGCGATTGAAGAGTTCTTTCTGCTTGGCGCAGGCTGAGATCTTGCAAATTAGGTAATGCTATAGGTTTGCGCGCATACGCATTATGGATTACGTACACAACTCTGCCTGGTTTTACTTTAGAACCTGCTCTAGGGTCTTGCTCCACTAGTGTGCCAAGAGGGGTTTTGTTGGAGTACGTGGTGTCAGTAACAAAAAAGTTTAATCCCTCTGCTTCTATGATAGCTTTAGCTTCTTCTAAATAGAGTCCTGTGACTTCTGGTACGACGATTTCTACGCCATGTCGAGTGTATTTATTCAAGAATAACATAACGCCGAGTACAATACATAGCAACACAATTCCCGCCGCGGCTAGGTTGTACAGAATAAATGCCCATTTAGAACTTTTCCAATCAGAATTTAGTTTCATTTTAATAAGATTTTGTAACAAAAACATTTATTTGCGTGCAAAATTACAATTTTTTTTGCACATATGCAATTTTTATTGTAAATTTGCAGCGATTTTCTAAATCATTGATAAAACTTTTAAAACTATTAAGCGTTATGAAAAAGATTTTGTTAATCGCTGCTGTAGCATTTTGTGCTATGAGTTGCTGCTGCAAGAAGGCAGACAAGGGCGAGTGCGCTAAGGAGTGCTGCCCAAAAACTGAGTGTGTAGAGAAGAAGTGCTGCAAAGCTGATAGCTGTGCTGCTAAGGCTGCTTGTGCTACTCCATGCGAAAAAGCAGATAGCTGCTGCGCTGCCAAGGCTGAGTGCCAAAAGGCTTGCTGCGAGAAGAAGGCAGAGTGCCCAGCTCAAGCAGCTGAGTAATGCGCGCATTTTACATCGTTTTAGGATGTATATCCGTCGTGCTTGGCACGATAGGAATATTTGTACCCGGATTGCCAACAACACCATTTGTGCTGTTGGCATCTTGGTGTTTTTATCGCAGTTCGCCTCGTTTGCAAGTGTGGCTGTTGCAGTCGTTTTTGGGCAAGTATATCCGCGAGTATCGCGATAAAGGTGGTCTCACTTTACGCAAGCGTATATCTATTATTCTGCTGATGGCTACGATGGTGGCCATCTCTACAATCTTCTTTATAAAAACGCTACCCATCCGAATTGTCGTCTGGGTAGCAGGTGTGATAGGTTGTATAGTTGTAGGCTTTGTTGTTCCCAAAGCCAAACACTAAACTCTAGCGGCATGCCGCATTTTCTAATTTTACTTACCTAATCTTTCAAGTTCTACGGTGAAGTGGCGCATGAGTGGCGCCTCTTTGGTTATTGCCAAGCCACGAGTGATGGTTTCACGTCGGTCATATACGTTCTTAAGTGCTGCGGCGATGACCTTCATGTGGTTGTCGGTATAAACGCGGCGAGGAATACAGAGGCGTACTAGATCCAATCCTGAGAAGCGGTTCTCGCGGGTTTCGGGGTCGCGGTCGGCTAGAATATAACCAATCTCGCAAGCACGGATACCAGCCTCGAGGTAGAGCTCGCAGGTGAGTGTTTGAGCAGGGAATTCCTCGATAGGTACATGGGTCAAAACCTTATCTGCGTCCACGAAGATGGCGTGGCCGCCCGCAGGGCGTTGGTAAGGTATGCCGTATTCGTCGAGCAATTGGGCCAAGTACTCTACTTGGTGGATACGGGTATGGAGCATATCGAACTGTGTGTTCTCCTCGAGGCCGACAGCCAACGCCGCCATGTCGCGGCCGTTCATACCACCATAGGTGATGAAGCCCTCGTAAGGGATACAATAGCGTTTGCAGCCCTCGTACCAGTCCTCGCGGTTGGTAGCGATGAAGCCGCCCATATTGACGATACCGTCTTTCTTAGCAGAC
>JAEIGA010011680.1_pt1 | contig 13333 bp, 14 predicted proteins | sample 9270691 | NCBI WGS metagenome assembly JAEIGA01 (sample SAMN17057246, study PRJNA624740) | gut metagenome | biome: biome; isolation source: fecal sample | host: Bos grunniens | place: China: Xizang | collected 2019
ATTGGGCAACTGCGATAGGTTTCAGCTTCTTCAGCAATCTGTGTGGCTGTGATTTTACCCTCTACTGCAGGCAGCGCATGGATTTTATGGCCGCAGTGTTCAACCGCACCGGTTTCATGTACGTTGATATGTCCGGTAGCTGCGCTAATAACACTCTGGAATGGACGCAGTGCTGCGCTGATGACGGTGTAGTTTACTTGTGTGCCACCAATCATAAAGTGCACTTTTGCCTGTGGGCAGTCCAGATATTTTTTTATTTCAGCTTCGGCTTTTTCACACCATGGGTCAATACCATAGCCGCCGTAGCTTTCTGTATTAGTGTCCTGCAATGCCTGCAAAATTTGCGGATGTGCACCGCAGTTGTAGTCGTTGTTGAAGCGAATCATAATAGTTCCTCCCGAGATTATTATTGTGGTATGATGCTGTTCTTAATTTCGATTTTTGTTCATTGATTGTATTCTGCTTATTGTATCATAAGATGCGATGTATGAAAATAGGGCGTATAGTGATTTCCTTTATAATATTTTCAGCAGTTCTTCGATGACAAAACCGGCATCAGCGTTGATACTGCAGGATTTATTAGCGATAGGTTTTGGTATTTCCGGGTATGCGATTTCTTCTTCACTGTCAGGGTAGTCTACCGTGATACGAAAGAATTTTACATTGCTACGTTCTTGTGTAATTCGCTCAAATGGGACACGAATTACTCCCGGTGAATTAAACCCTACACCGAATTCTATGATACAAAGTTGCCCTTGCTGGGATTGGGTCAGCCATGCTTGATATGCGGCTTTTTCGGAATCGTAAGTTGGATAATCACGAAACGCAAGTCTAAGCGGTGCGCCGCAATGAGGACAATGGGGCAACAATTCATCGGGAATAGATGCGGTTTCTTGTATGGTATGCGCGATCATCCGTTCCATCACTGGTTGAAATGGCCACACATCATTGGTGCACTGTTGTGTGCAGCAAAGATTGTCGTAATTGCCTTGATATTCAAATACTTTTTCAGCGGGAAAATGATTACGTGCAAACTGTCGATCTACATTTGAAGTGAGGATTCTATAGTCTTTTCCAAAAAGTTTGTCTTCTAGTAGTGTTTTCAGTGTGGCATATAGTGGTAGTGGCGGTGTTTCAAATCGCACACGGCTGATATGGTCTGCCATATATGCCCATTGCTGCGTTTCTGTCCAATCTCGAAAGCTAAACATATGATATTCGCTATGTCTTCCTCGCGCAGCCCAGTAAGGATAACGTTTACGGAACAATGTTTCGTCGGCAAAACTTAAGCCTGCTGCAGCGGAAAGGCCGGCACCCGCACCAATTAGAATATAATCTGCCTGACGCATGGCATCTGCCAACAATTCAATATATTCATATAGGACGTTTTGTTCCATTCCTTGTACACTCCTTTCCAAGTATAATTTTATTGTAGCACAGGAGACGCTTATTGTGTAGGGGCGGAATATATGCAAATGGAATTTTATGTAACGGCATAATAAGGTAAAATTTATTTTTAAAATACTGGATTTTAAGGTATTTGTTTTGCTTTTCTATGATATGTTACTTCAAATAATCATTTTGTAGGGAGTGTGTGACATATGGCAAGGGTGAAAACACGAGCCGAGGCTGAGAAAAATATCAGTGGTGTTACCATAAAAGAATTACGTTTAGGTTTGGGGATAACGCAAGAACAACTAGGTGCTCGTATGCAAGTACAGGGTATATTGTGGGACCAGAAAATTGTGAGCTCCGTGGAATTGCAACAGCGCGCGATATATGATTATGAATTGAAGGCTGTAGCCATTGCTTTGGACACCTCGGTAGATGTTTTGGTAGAGATGAGATGATAAAGCGAAATATACAATTGTTCGCCAAAAGATTGTGTATGAAAATAGTGTATGTTGATAGCATTGTTTTGTGTAGAAAGACTGCATAAAGCAATGCTTTTTTATTGTCGTAAGTATATTCTATTTGCAATCCATATTGACTTTATCGCTTTAGCGTGCTAAAATGATAAAACTGATAGTAAAATTGACAAAGAGTAGAAAAATCAACATTCTGCTGTTATAATAAAAAACAAGCTTTTATCGTGAATCGAATTTAATTGTGTAGGACAGGTGAGTCTATGAAACATTATAATAAAGTAACACCGGAAGGTACTAAAGATTATATTTTTGACGAGTGCAGTCGCAAATCTTATGTAACCGGTAGCTTGAAACAGATTTTTAAAGAGCGCGGATATCGCAGAGTTATGACACCAATTATTGAATTTTACGATGTTTTTGGTGCATCTGCAGATTATCTGCCGCAAGAAAATATGTATAAACTGATGGACAACAAAGGGCGTTTGATGGTACTTTGCCCTGATGGTACAATTCCAATTGCTCGTTTGACGGCTACGAGGTTGCTTCATATGGAGATGCCATTACGCTTGTATTATAGTCATAATGTATATCGTATGGCCAATGGTTTAAGAGGGCGTAGCAGTGAAATTTATCAGTGCGGTGTAGAGTTGATTGGCAGTGGATCTGTGCGCAGTGATTTAGAGATTATGGAAATGGCGGCAGCTAGTTTAGAGCGTATCAGCGATGGTGCAGGATATCGCTTAGAAATCTGCCACATTGGATATTTCAAAGCGTTAATGGATCAGTTGGGCGCCGATGAAGAAACGCAGGAAGAAATTAGACGCAATATTGAGCAGAAAAACTTTGCTACCTTAAATGACTTATTAGAACAGTTTCCTGATAATAAAGCTGCGGCAGCGTTGAAATATCTGCCACGTCTATTTGGTGGCGAAGAAGTATTTGAAAAAGCATATGCTTTATTTGATGACCAGGCAGCAAGAGAAAGTCTGGATTATTTACAACGCATTTATAATAGTCTGCAGCAGTTAGGCTTGGGAGATCAGGTAATTATTGATTTGGGATTGGTAAACCAAGCAGAGTATTATACAGGGATTATTTTCCGTGGCTATTTTAATGAAGTAGGCGAACCGGTACTATCCGGTGGTAGATACGATAATCTGCTGAGTGACTTTGGCACAGCATTGCCTGCCATTGGATTTGCGGTCAATGTAGATTTAGCCAGCAGTGTCGTAGAAAAACGGCCGCCTATGACAGCCGATGTGTTGGTTATGGCAGCGGACGATACGTATTTGGTGAAAGCCATTCAATATCGCAAACAGCTGATTTCTAAAGGGCAGATTGCAGAAAATTGTGTTTTAGAAGATAGAGAAGAAGCCATTGGTTATGCAACACGGTGTGGCATTGCCCAAGTACATGTTATTGGAAAAACAACCGAGATTATTGATATAGAGCAGGTGAATGTATGAAACCGATCAGAATTGCGCTGACGAAAGGACGCCTAGAGCAAAAAAGCATCGAAATGTTTGAAGCGCTTGGTTATGATTGCAGCGAAGTGCGCAACAAAGGACGCCGTTTGGTGCTGCCAATCAAAAATGCCAACATTGAAATCATTTTGGCAAAAGCAGCTGATGTTATTACTTATGTAGAAAATGGCGTATGTGATATGGGTGTGGTAGGCAAAGATACCATCATGGAAGCAGGCGGTACTTTTTATGAAGTAGCGGATTTAGGCTTTGGTCGTTGCCGGTTTGCAGTAGCACTACCAGAAGGGGTAGACTTTTATGCCGGGTATCATACCCGCTGTATTGCCAGCAAATATGTTAATGTAGCACGTAGCTATTTTGAAAAGAAAAACATGGACGTGGACATTGTAAAAATCGAAGGTTCTGTAGAGTTGGCACCGATTTTAGGGTTGTCGGATGCCATTGTAGACATCGTAGAAACAGGCACTACACTGAAAGAAAACGGGCTTGTGGTAGCGGAAGAAATTTGTCAAGTCAGTGCACGGCTGATTGTCAACATTGCTAGTATGAAGCTACGCAAAGCAGAAATAGATGAACTGATTACCAAAATAGAGGGGTATATTCAGGAAAGGAGTCAAACGGTATGATTTCGATTACAGTTGCAGATGGTATTGCGGAACAAGAACTGTTGAATAGCTTGCAACAACGCAGCGGTGAAACCGACAAACGAGTGACTACTTCGGTCACAGAAATTCTGGAAAATGTAAAGGCCAGAGGGGATGAAGCGGTAAAAGAATATACTATGAAATTTGATGGAAGATGCCCGGAACAGCCGGAAGTAACCCGCGCACAAATGGAAGCAGCAGTAGCCAATGCTGATCCACGATTCGTACAGGCGTTGAAAAATGCCATGGAAAATATTCGTGAGTTCCACAGCCGTCAGAAACAGCAGAGCTTTATCGATGCTAAAGCGAATGGTGTGATTATGGGGCAGCGCATTCGCGGTCTGAAACGTGTAGGCTTATATGTACCGGGTGGCACAGCGGCATATCCATCTTCTGTACTAATGAATGCAGTACCTGCGAAAATAGCCGGCGTAGAAGAAGTGATTATGGTAACACCACCATTGAAAGATGGTACAGCGAACCCGGATATTTTAGTGGCGGCAGCGCTAGCCGGTGTAGATCGCATCTTCCTGATGGGTGGTGCGCAGGCAGTAGCAGCCCTTGCTTATGGTACAGAAACCATTCCGAAAGTAGATAAAATCGTAGGGCCTGGAAATATTTATGTAGCCACAGCAAAACGGATTCTGTACGGTGTGGTAGATATCGATATGATTGCAGGGCCAAGTGAAATTTTAGTAATGGCCGATCACACAGCCAATCCAAAATTTTTAGCAGCAGATTTGATGAGTCAGGCAGAGCATGATGTATTGGCATCATCTATATTACTGACTACAGACCGTAGTGTAGCAGAGGCTACCGTAGCGGAATTGGAGCGTCAAATGGCATTACTGTCTCGCAATGAGATTATTGAAAAATCGTTAACCGATTATGGTGCTATTATCGTATGCAATAGTGTTGATGAAATGGTAGACATGGCCAACGCGTTAGCACCGGAGCATCTGGAAGTGATGATGGAAAACCCGTTGGCATATCTGGGTCGTTTAGACAATGCCGGTTCTGTATTTTTAGGTCAGTATGCACCGGAGCCACTGGGCGATTACTATGCAGGGCCCAACCATGTACTGCCTACCAGTGGGACAGCACGGTTTTTCTCTCCTTTAGGCGTAGACAGCTTTATTAAAAAATCCAGCTACATTTATTATACTGAGGAAGCATTGCGTGAGGCGCATGATGATATTGTATGTATTGCAGAGCGTGAACAGCTCACTGCCCATGCCAACTCTATCAAAGTAAGATTTGAACATGAAACTATAAAAAGGGAGGCGGAATAGTATGGCCTATCAGTTACCGGAAAAATTGAGAAATTTAGAACCCTATCAGCCAAACATCGGACAGTTTCATGTGCGATTGGATGCCAATGAAAGTTTTATTAGCCTGCCGGAAGACATACGCAAAGAAATTGGAGAAAAAGTATCTCAGATTGAGTTTAATCGTTATCCAGATCCATATGCCGTAGAACTGTGTGGCAAATTTGCGCAGTATTTCGGGGTTCCTTCTGATTTGGTGGTAGCAACCAATGGATCTGATGAACTGTTATTTTTATTGACAAGTTGTTTCGCCAATGCTGGTGATAAGCTGATGATGGTAAAACCGGACTTCAGCATGTATGGTATTTACGCGGAACTAGCCGGCATGCAGGTAGAAGTATTTGAAAAAGATGACTCTCTGCAGATTGGGGTAGATGCTCTAATTGCAGCTGCAAAAGAAAAACGGGTACAGATTTTGATGTTCTCCAACCCATGTAATCCATCTTCTTTGATTGAAAGCAGAGAAGATGTGCTGAAAATTGTATCTGCCTTGGAAGATACCTTGGTAATTGTAGACGAAGCTTATATGGAGTTTGCTGATGGTGCATCAGTGCTGGATGTAGTGGCAGACTATCCAAATATGATGGTGCTAAAAACCCTGTCAAAAGCATTTGGGTTAGCAGCAGCAAGATTAGGGTTTGCAGTAGCCAATGAAACGTTGATTCATGCACTGAAAGCTGCTAAATCTCCTTACAACGTCAATACCATGTCTCAAGTAGTGGGCAGTGTCATCTTTGATCATCCGGAATATATCAAAGATTGCATTGAAAAAATTCGTGTATCTCGTAATAGTTTGTACGAAAGCTTTGTAGCGCTGAAAGCACGCCAACCTAAAATCAAATCGTTGATGAATACAAAGTCTAACTTTGTATATATGGAAGTAGAAGATGCAGCAGGTGCATATCAGGCACTGCGTGAACAGGGTGTTGCCATTCGCTTGATGAAAAACTATCTGCGAATTTGTGCTGGTAGTGAAGCAGAAAACAAAGCTATGCTGGAAGCACTGGAAACTTATTTGAAAGGGGCGTAACTATGCGCACTGTAGAACTGAATCGTGAAACAAAAGAAACACAGATTAAGCTGGCGCTCAATGTAGATGGCAAAGGCTCTTTTGCTGGAACAAGCGGCATCGGTTTTTTTGATCATATGCTCACAGCCTTTGCAGTGCATGGCGGTTTTGATCTTGCACTGGATATGAAAGGGGATCTTGAAGTAGATGGACACCATAGTGTAGAAGATTTGGGTATTGTATTGGGGCAAGCATTTGCGCAGGCGCTTGACAAAACCAAAATTGTGCGCTTCGGTAGCTTTTATGTGCCAATGGATGAATCTTTGGCATTTTGTGCGCTGGATATTAGCGGTCGCGCGTATTTACATTTTGATGCATCCTTTACCAACCAAAGTGTAGGGGAATTGGACTGCTGTTTAGTAGAAGAGTTTTTCCGTGCATTTGCTATGAATAGCGGCATTACTCTGCATATCCGTATGGAATATGGCAATAACGACCATCACAAAATCGAAGCTATCTTTAAAGCAGTAGCGCATGCACTTGAACAGGCAGTAACATTACGTGAGGGTGGCGTATTGTCCTCTAAAGGCGTACTGGCATAGTGAGGTGCGCATATGATTCATATTGTTGATTATGGTGCAGGTAATTTGTTTAGCGTAAAAAATGCGCTGGATTATCTGCAGGTGGAAAATAAAATCACAGCCAATCCTGCTGATTTGCATGAAGCGGATGGGATTATTTTGCCGGGGGTAGGCGCATTCCGTGATTGTATGACTATGCTGAACGAAAGCGGTTTTACTGCTGAATTAAAAGCTCAGGCGAGAGCAGGTAAACCAATCTTGGGCATTTGCCTTGGAATGCAGATGTTATTTGAAAAAGGCTATGAATTTGGTGAGACAGATGGCTTGGGGCTGATTCCGGGTTGTGTGCAGTTAATTGACGGTGGTGGACTTAAAATTCCGCATATGGGATGGAATGATTTGACCGTACTGCATGATTGTGCATTGAGCACTGATGTGCACGATGGGGACTATGTATACTATGTACATTCTTATCGCGCCGAAACTAGTGATGACTATATTAGCTGTTATACTATGTACAACGAAAAAATACCCGGTCTGGTATATTGTAATAATGTTTATGGTGCCCAATTCCATCCAGAAAAAAGTGGACAGGTGGGCATGCAGATTCTGAAAAATTTTGCAAAGTTGGTGATGAAATGATTATTTTACCGGCAATTGATATCAAAGATGGCAAATGTGTGCGTCTTCGCAAAGGTGAATTTGATACAGCAGAACAGGTAGCAGCAAGCCCTTATGAAACTGCCGATGGGTTTCGCAAAGCAGGTGCAGATTGGATTCATATGGTGGATTTAGACGGCGCTAAAGATGCACGCCCAATCAATGCAGATATTTTTTGTAAAGTGGCAGCGGAAAGTGGACTGAAAGTAGAATTAGGTGGCGGTATTCGCAGCATGAATACCATTGAATACTATCTTGAACGTGGCATTGAACGGGTGATTTTGGGTTCTGTAGCTGTAAAAAATCCTGCATTGGTAAAAGATGCAGTACGTCATTTCGGCTCTCGCATTGCAGTGGGCATTGATGCTAAAAATGAATTGGTAGCCACCGAAGGTTGGTTAGATACCAGTGATGTGCATTATATTGAAATGGCAAAAATGATGGAATCTGTAGGGGTAGAGACCATCATCTACACCGATATTTCAAAAGATGGCATGCTTTCTGGTGTTAACGGAGAACAGTTAGACGCCATCAATCGTGCTGTGAAGTGTAATATCATTGCCAGTGGTGGTGTAAAATCCATTGCAGATATTGAACTGTGTAAACAGATGAATCTGTACGGCGTAATCTGCGGAAAATCTATCTACAGTGGTAGCTTGGATTTGGCAGAGGCTGTACGCATCAGCAGAGAAGGGTAGGTGCGCATATGTTAGCAAAGCGTATTATTCCTTGTCTGGATGTGCGAGATGGGAAAGTGGTAAAAGGTGTGAATTTTGTAGGCATTAAAGAAGTAGGTGACCCGGTGCAGTGTGCCATCGACTACGATCGTCAAGGTGCCGATGAGATTACCTTTTTAGATATTACAGCTACTCATGAAGGTCGTAGTACCATGATTGATGTGGTGCGCAACACAGCAAAAAACGTATTCGTACCGCTAACCGTAGGTGGAGGAATCCGTACCGTGGATGATTTCCGCGAATTACTGCGTGCCGGTGCGGACAAAATTTCTGTTAATTCTGCAGCAGTGCGTAATCCGCAACTGATTAGCGAAGCGGCAGATAAATTTGGGAGCCAGTGTGTTGTGGTGGCCATTGATGCGCGCCGTAAAGTAGAAGGTGGTTTTACTGTAGTGGTAAATGGCGGTCGTATTGATATGCAGATGGATGCCATTGAATGGGCCAAAGAGTGTGAACGCCGTGGCGCCGGTGAGATTTTGTTGACATCTATGGATACCGACGGTTGCAAGCAAGGCTTTGATCTAGAATTGACGGATGCCATCAGCAAAGTGGTAAATATTCCGGTCATTGCATCTGGCGGCTGTGGTAGTTTAGAACATTTCTCTGAGGTGTTTGAAAAAACCGGAGCAGATGCAGCCTTGGCAGCTTCCTTATTTCATTTTAAAGAGTTAACTGTGCAACAAGTGAAGGATCATTTAAGATATAAAAATATTCCGGTAAGACGGTAAGGGGTACCGATATGGAAGATTTGAAAAAATATTTTGAAAAAAGCGAACTGATTCCAACCATCGTGCAGGAAAAAAACACTGGCGAAGTGTTGATGCTGGCTTACATGAACCAGGAAAGCTTGGAGAAAACTATGATGACAGGCTACACCTGGTTTTACAGTCGTTCCAGACAGGAACTTTGGAACAAAGGTGCTACATCAGGACATTTGCAAAAGGTACATGAGTTGCGTGTAGATTGTGATAATGATACATTGTTGGTAATTGTGGATCAGACAGGTCCTGCTTGTCATACAGGAAATCATAGTTGCTTTTACACGACAATCTGGGAGGAAAAATAGATGCAGGATGTATTAGAAGGATTATATGCCGTGGTACAGCAGCGCAAAGCAGAGCCGCAGGAAGGCTCTTATACATGCTATCTGCTGGATAAAGGTTTGGATAAAATATTAAAAAAATGCGGGGAAGAATGCAGTGAAGTAATTATTGCTGCTAAAAATGGCGAACAAGAAGAAACTATTGGGGAAATATGTGATTTAATATATCACCTGTTAGTTATGATGGTTGAACAAAATATCCCGCTAGAAGCAGTGGAAGCAGAACTGGAACAGAGACGACAGAAAATTGGAAATCTAAAACAGTTCCATGTAAGTGACCACAATACATGATTGTTAAATAAGCAAATGTTAAATGGAAAACTGTTAATTACAGTTGCAAAACGCCACAACTTTAGGCTCTCTGGTTGTGGTGTTTTTTTTTCTGTGCTATAATAAATATAACTGTGAAAAAATATGTGCCGGATAAGGGAGTGCTGATAAATGGATGTAAAGCGTATAAAACAAGTCGGTTGGATGCTGGTGCTTGTAGGTGTGTTGTGTAGCCTGTTTCTGTGGGGGCAACGCATGCAGTCAGAAGCAGATTACAAAAATGTACAGATGGTAGTCAATTATAGTGATATTGTGGCTATGGCCAATGCGAATGACATGACAGAAGAAGATTTTGCAAAAGAATTGCAAAAACGTGGCGTATCAGCTGTACTGTATAAGGAATGGAGCCTGGGTAGTTTAGATGCCAACGGTCAAGTAGCCATTGCGGTGGGCAATAATATTGAATATGTTCCGTTTGCAAATAATATTTCCAAAGATGTACCTATAAGTGCGGCCAATGCGTATGTGGCGTTGTTAGACAATCGCATTGCACAGCAGGTAAAAGAACATGTACTCTTAAAAGTTCCTAGTGCAGATTATTATCCTGGGCAAGTTGATATTATCGCAATTCCAATTATGGTACCAAATGGTGAAAGTGAAGTAATAACTGCACTGAACAAAATCAAGGAAATTGGTACAGGTTTTGATATGGAAGGGATTGCTCGTATGAGTGCAATGGGTATGGATACTGTACCACAATTGCGCAGTTGGGATAAACCAACCGATGAATCGTTGCGTGCTGCATTTGCTGAAATTGAAGCAATGCCGAATCTGGTGTATATGTTATTTAACGACAAAAATGTTCCGGGGTATCCGGAAAAGATTCGTAGTGTTGCGGAGTTATTAAAAGATGATTACGGAAATGTAAAAGTGACTGTTGGTACAATTGAGTTTTCTGATCAGAAAGGTTTGAACCAACTTGGAATTCTGCTGAATAAAGATGTGATTCGCCTGCACACCATTGCCAACAATGAGATGGGCAATTTGACACAGGATTCTGCACTGGATCGCTGGATGTTGGCAGCACGGGAACGTAATATGCGTAGCCTTCTGGTACGTTTCTTGGATATCACCGCACCTAGCAATAATCTTCAAGGTAATCTGGATTATGTAGCATCTATTCAGACAGGTCTGCTGGAATCTGGATTTGCTTTAGATCAGCCATATGAAAAACCTGCTAGTATTTATGCGAATACTGCGCTGTTGGCGCTGATAGGAATGGCGGTTGTAGCCGGAGTGATGTTGATTTTGTTGGAAATGCGTTTACCAAAATTGGGTATTCTGGCCTTGATCGCTGGGACTGCAATTTGGCTCGCATTGTTAATGATAAATCCGACTATGGCGAAAAAAATGATGTCTCTGTTGAGCGTTATCACATTCCCGACATTATCTTGCTTGTTGTTTATGAAACCGGAAGCCCGTTCTATTGGTAAGTCTGTTTTAGCATTACTGAAACTATGTGCTATCAGCTATATTGGTGCGATTTTAATGGTAGGGATGATGGCAGATATTCTATTTATGCTGAAATTGGATCAGTTCATTGGCGTAAAACTGGCACACGTAGTGCCAATTGTTGCGGTTCCGTTCATCTTGTATATTTGGAACGAGAAAAAGCCGCTAACTTTTGTTAAAAATCTATTAGAAAAAGCGTTGGATTATAAATGGACAATGCTGGGTGTATTGGTGGCTGTAGCTGGTGTAATTTATTTAAGTCGTACGGGAAATTCCGGGGCAGAATTAAGCGCAGCAGAATCAGCAATGCGTACATTCTTAAATGATGCAATGGGTGTGCGCCCACGCAGCAAAGAATTCTTAATTGGCTATCCGTTTACATTGTTGCTGTTCTGGCTGGGAGCAAGTCGCAAAAACTGGATTTTAACTATTCCGGCCATTATTGGACAGGTATCTTTGGTAAATACGTATGCGCATATTCATACTGCGTTGATAATGTCCATGCAGAGAAGCTTTAATGGTTTGATTTTAGGTATTGTGATTGGTTTGGTATTGATTGTTGGTGTAAAAGTGTTGTTTGCTATATACCACAAACTAGAACAAAAAGAACTAAGCGAATAAAAATAGATTCTGCTTTTTGTAGAAAGAGGGAGAATGTAATATGAAAGTATTGCTTTCTGGATATTATGGGTTTGATAATGCGGGCGATGAAGCGGTATTGTACGCGATTATTCAGACCTTGCGTGCGACAATACCTGACATAGAGATTACGGTATTGTCTAATCAGCCTGAAAAAACAGCAGCACAGTTTCATGTGCAAGCTGTAAATAGATGGGGGAAAACTGCACTGCTAAAAGCAGTAAAAAACTGCGATGTATTTATCAGTGGTGGTGGTAGCCTGCTACAGGATGTAACCAGTAAAAATGGGATTCTGTATTATTTGGGGCTGATTAAGCTTGCACAAATGATGAAAAAGAAAGTAATGATTTATGCACAAGGCATTGGGCCAGTGAATAATGGACGTAATCGCACACTGGTGCGTAAAATTCTGAATAAAGTAGATGTGATTACTGTACGTGATTTGGAATCTCGTATGGAATTAATACAAATGGGCGTATATCGTGAAATTATGGTGTGTTCTGACCCTGTAATGGGAATTCCTGCTGATAGCGTCGATGCAGATATGGGGAAAATGCATTTGCTTCATGGTGGCGTAGAAACTGATAATACCAAACCTATATTGATGGTAGCAGCGCGTAGTTGGAGTAATAATGAGCGCTTGTTTGGCGAAGTTGCGGCTTATTGTGATGCTGCGGCACAGAATGGTTGGCAAATTGTATTTTTGCCATTTCATTATCCAGAGGATGTAGAGATTGGAAAGCAAATCGTTGCAAAAATGCATCATATTGATTCTGTTGTAGTGTTGGAAGAAAATTATACACCGCAGGAAACGATGGCGATTTTAAAAAATGCAGATATGATTTTGGGTATGCGTTTGCATAGTTTGATTATGGGGGCTGCGATGCTGAAACCAATGATTGCGTTGTCTTATGATCCAAAAGTAAGCAGTTTTATGAAGCTGCTTCGTCAAAGAGAGTGTTATGGGATTGAAACAGTTACAGCGCAACAGTTGGAAGCTGCAATGCAGCGGTTACAGAATCGTTCGGAAAAAGAGTGTGTACAGCAGGCAAGTCTTGTTGAAATTATGACGCGTCAAGCAAAAGAACCGGCTGAATTATTGATGAAACTTTTTTAATGGTTTATGCTTCTATGTATATGTTAGGTTGAAAATTGATGATTTTGAAACAAAGCGTATTTATTAGTTGCAAAATTATGAGCAATGTTGTAAAGTAATGGCGAATCATTTTATTGTGAAATAATCTTGGGTTTGTATATTGTTATGGATTCCAAGGTGGAGGAACGTATATTATGTGGATTGATATAATGATGGCTGTGCTTGCACTGGTGATTAGTTTGGTGCTTGTGCCATTTGTTGCGAAATTGGCGATAAAAATTGGTGCTGTAGATAAGCCGAATGCTCGAAAAGTGCATACGAAACTGATGCCGCGTATGGGTGGGTTGGCTATTTATTTGAGTTTTTTTGCAGTATTGTTTTTCAGTCATGATTTGACACAAGA
>JAEIGA010011681.1_pt1 | contig 13330 bp, 20 predicted proteins | sample 9270691 | NCBI WGS metagenome assembly JAEIGA01 (sample SAMN17057246, study PRJNA624740) | gut metagenome | biome: biome; isolation source: fecal sample | host: Bos grunniens | place: China: Xizang | collected 2019
AATAGATATACGTATAGGAAAATCCTATACGTATATCTTATTTATCTAAATATTGTATATATTATATAACTTATATAAATCACTATATAAGTTATTCCATATACACTTATCAATTGTTTCTTTCTTCTCATATCTAAATATACAAATATTGTCATCAATATACATGCTAGTATATCTATAACTGCAACGAAACTTATTGTCATTGGGCTTATAACAGATGCAATACCTAATACGAATAATATATTAAATATATTAGAACCTATTACATTACCTATTGCTATATCTGTTTCACCTTTCTTAGTTGCTAAAACAGATGTAACGAATTCAGGTAATGATGTTCCAAGTGCTACTATTGTAAGTCCTATTAAGTTTTGAGATATTCCAAATTGAGTTGCTATTGCAGTTGCTGCATCTACTGTTAAATCTCCTCCAAATACTATACCTACTAGTCCCAATACTACATATATTATAGTTTTTAACATAGGTAATTCTTTTACATCATCTACTTCTTCTTGATTGTTATTTTTTGCTTCTTTAATCATTGAATATATAAACCATGTAAATATTCCTAAGAATATTAAACCTTCTATTAATGTTATATGAAGGTCTATTGCAAATAGTAATAATAATGTTGTTATAAATATTAAGAATGGTGTATCTTTCTTAATAGTACTTTTATTTACAGGTAACTTATTTATTAATGTTGATACACCTAGTACACATAATAAGTTAAATATATTAGATCCAACAACATTTGCAACACTCATATCATTTTGACCAATTAATGATGAAGATATACTAACTGCTGCTTCTGGTGCTGATGTACCCATTGCAACTATAGTCAATCCTATAATCATTGATGGAATATGAAATTTCTTTGCAATAGATGATGAACCTTCTACAAATAAATCTGCACCTTTAATTAATAATATAAAACCTACTAATAATAACATAAATTGCATTCACAATCAACCCCTTAAATATATTTTATTTTCGTATTACACTATTATAATATAGTATTAAAAATTCGTAATTTACGGAAAATAAATTACATATAGGATATTAATCCTATATGTAAAATAATCCTCTGTGATATCTAAATAATTGTACATCTGTATTACCATATTCAAAGTTTTTAATATATTCCCTGCACGGTAATTGTTTATTTAATTCATACATATCAACAAACACATCTGCATTTGTAACTGTATTTACTATTGTAATATACGCTTCATCCACAATTCCCGCTGCAATAACATCATTATAAACCATTCCACCACCTATAACGAATACAACACCAGTTCTACCAAGTTCAACTAAATCATCTAAATTACGTAAAACTTCGGCACCTTCAATGTTATCTTCTCCATTATATAATACATAATTCTCTCTATTAGGTAATGGTTTTTTTGGTAACGACAACCATGTGTTATATCCCATTACAACTTTTTGACCAGTTGTCGTTTCTTTAAAAAATTTCATATCATCTTTAATATTAAACAATAATTCATTTTCTCTTCCTATACCACCATTATTGTCTACACAAACTATCATTTTAATCATTATTTTACCCCCTATATTGCTATTGGTATAAATATTTTACCTTGTGGTTCATAATCAACAACTTTAAAATCATCTATAGTAAAATCATAGAAGTTATCTGATTTTGGTTCAAATAATAATTTAGGTTGTTTTTCACTACAAGGTCTATTTAAAAATTCTTTTGCTATATCAACATGTCTATCATAGATGTGTAAATTTTGAACAAAGTGTGTAAATTTACCAGGTTTATATCCTGTTGCTTTTGCAACCATCATTTGTAATGCAACGTATTGAGTATTATTTATATTCGCTGCACCAAGTATGTCTTGTGCACGTTGAATTAAAGTACAATCTAAATATTCACCTCTAACAGTCCATAATGTTTGGAATGCACATGGAGGTAAACCGATTACACCTCTTAACTCTTCTTCTTGCCATAAACTCATTATATGTCTTCTTCCATAAGGATCATTCTTAATACCTTCTAATAAAGTATTTAATAAATCATATTTTTTAACTATCGCACCATAAGTCGATCCTATTGTTCCATCTCCTATATCCCATGAATCCCACCACTTAATTCCAAATTTATCTCTTGCAACTTGTAAATCATTTGATGCTTCTTGATATATCCATAACATTTCCCTTACACCTGTTTTCCATGCTGTAGGTTTAATAGTTGTTATTGGAAATTCTCCTTTAGAAATATCAAATTTCTCTACATATTGTGTAGTAAATAAACAATGTGCTGGTGTATGAGAACCATCTTCTTCTAACCAATAAGGTCTTGGATTTACATCCAAAACCCCTTCTTCTAAAACATTTGTAATCATTTTTTTATATGCTATATCTGCTTTATTCATATAATTACCTCCCTATTCTTCATTGTTTTCATTATCACAACAATTACAGTTACCACAACATTCATGATCACCGTCTGCATCACAATTGCAACATTGTTGATTACATATTTTTATAAACTCTTCTAAATCTATTTCATAAAATTCTGGTAAGTCTTCACAATCACATTCTACTTCCATTTCATCATGGTGGCAACAACTACAATTATCACAATTGCCACAACATTCATGTTCGTCTAATTCAACTTCATCATTTTCAACATTATCTATCATTTGTTGTTTTATCTTTCCTGCATTTTTTATTGCAAATGCTCCTGCTACTGCTCCTCCAACTACCATTAACGCTTTAACAACTGTTTTTAACATAATTATTACCTCCATTATATTTTTTATTTTAATAAATCTATTGCATTTTCTATGAACCCTTTTTCATCGTAATATCCATTATCTATACTTTCTCTTATTGTTAAATAAATTTTGTCGTATTTTTTTTGTGGATCTTTATTACTCCACATCGATACACAATCATCATCAAATTTCATATATATTATCATATCATCACATTGTTTTGAAAATAACACATCATTAGTAGGAGTGAACCCTAATTGTTTTGCAGTATCTTTTATTCTTAATTTAATATTAATGATACTCACAAATCTGTCTAATTCTGGATCTTTATTATCACTCATGATTTTCTCACTACTCCTCTTTGTTATTATTCTCTTCCTTACATTCTTTTTCCTCACATTTCTCCTTCTCATCTTCTATCGCCTCTTCTACTGCATCTAATAAGTTTTCCAATGCTTCGGATATTTCTTCTTTTGCCTCTTTTAATTCTGCTTCAAATTTTTCTTTTTCATCTTTAATTTTTTCTTCAAAATTTGGATGTTTATCATCGAAATGTTTTACTGCAATAATTCCAAATAATGTTATCACTGATACTGTTAAAAATAATAATAAGAATTCAGTCATTTGTTATTCACCTCCTTCATCTAAATAAATGTTGTATCAAAATTTAAAAATAATTTAAATATATAAATATTAAGACAACTGTCGCAATTATTAAATTCATTATACCTTCATAAATTAAAAACCAATCTTGAATTTTCACTCCTTTATATAAAAATTCAATCCCTAATATAACGACTAATATTGCTAATATTAAACAAAATATCATTTTCACCACCTCATTAAAATAGGAAATGTATTAATGCTGCTGCTATTAATAAAAATAATCCCATATTTATTATCCCTTTAAATAAATATCTTATACCGAATATTCCTAATACAACAACAATTATAGTTTCTATTAATCCCATTTTAACATCCTCCTTGAAAATAATTTAATGTTTCCTTGAAAAATTCTTTTTCATAATTTTCATTAAAAAAATAACCTTTCTGTATATAATCATAAGTTCGTATTACTACGTCTATTCCACCTAAATCATTAAACGTAACACCATAATCACCTATTATTATCATGATCTTGTTATCTGGTTCTAAACTTGTGTAAGTATTATCACCTGATGGATAAAACCCATTATGTTTTGTTTCTTCAACTAGTTTGTTTTTTATAATTTCAAGTTCCATTTAAATTCTCCTTTCTCCTACCGTTTAAGTATGAAAACTAATATATAAATTATAACAACTGAAACTATAATTGAATTTTCTTGCATGGGTATGTTTCCTGTCTTACACCCTACATATAACCAAATTAAACTAAAGAATAAAAGAAATAATAAAACTTTTATTACCATTTAATCACCTCTTTTTCTTCTGTATAAAATTGTTAGATTGAAAATAAAAAGTTAGTAGGAATAAATCCTACTAACTTTATATGTTTCTATATAAGTCAACTATAATTCTTTCACCATTGTTTACTGCATATTCTTCATTTAATATTATGATATTTTCAGCTACTTTAAAATCAGAACGAGCAAGTCTACCATGTTCAGGATGGAAAACAACTATATCATAATCACCACTTTCAGCTCCTGAAGTTTCTAATGCAAATTCTAATTGCCCGTCTTGATCTGCTATAACAACTTCTTCTCTAACGTCAACAGCAGCTATTAATGTTTCTTCTGTAACTACAGGCTTTCTGAAACTATGTAATAAATCAAGCCATTCATCTTGAACAAAAGCACCTCTAGTTGACACAGGAACCATACATTTATAAATATGATGATTTCCTTTTTCATCCTTGATATATACTTTTTCATTTTCAACATATTCTTTATTACTGTCATAATCCTCAACATTATCAAGTCCACCACGTATAACTATATCAAACAGAAATGAAATTAAGTTATCAGGATCAAACTTTTTAATATTTTCTTTAATGTAATTAATACTCATACCATTCACCCTCCTTTGATTTTATTATAGTGCTGATATTTTTAATTTACTATTTTCAAATTCAATTTTAAATTGATTATTATATACATCACTCATGATAGCATGAGTTTGATAAACTTCATTATTAGTCTCTTCAGAATATAGTCTATCACCTTTCATGAATAGTTTATAGTTTAGATTATTTTGAACGTCTTTAATTAATATAGTATCTTTAACAGTTCTAGGGTTATCAATAAATATTCTATATGTCACAAATTGTCCATCAATAACACCTAATCCGTAAATATATCCATCATCACTTCGTAATACAGTACCTTTTACCGCAACTGTAGAAAGTGGCTCAGTAACAACTACTTCACCTAACCCATTTGCAGCCAACGCATAACGTTTACCATTTCTTGAATAAACATTGTATGATTTTTTAACTATATTCCCATATGATAACATTTTTCCGTACATATTATCAAATGTTTTATTTATCTTAACTTCATTATCTTCCACATAGATATTATATAATCCTTGAGAAGTTTGTATTACTGATGATACATTATAATCTATACCATAGTCTTCTGATATATATTCAATATCAAAGTTATTATCTGAATTAAGTGATACTTTATAATGATTATTGCTATAATCTGACAGATATAAATAACCATAACCAACTTCAGTATCATATTCATTGGTATCTATATCGTTCATTGTTATTATTTCAGTATATGGTTCACCCTCAACATCTAATAAATAAGCATTTCCATTATCAGATTTAATTCTATGAACGAACGTTGATATCGGATTAAAGACGCACACACCGTCTACTATATCAAATCGTGTTATCATTTCATTAGATTTGATAAACGCACCAGTTGTTACACTTTCTAATATATAATCTCCAATAATAAAACCGTCACCTGATGTATTACCTATACCGTAATATAAATCTTCATTTAATGAGAATGTACATACTTTATCACTATTTAAACATCTTACACATTGGAATCCATTATTACTACTTTCAGTCTGTTCGAATACTGGTCCATTGTTATGTATAAGTCTATATTTTTGCCCATTATATTCTACTACTACTTCACCAAATATTGCTTCTTCAGGTAATGTTGTTGTTGATCTAATCTCAACTTCACCATCATATTCATTTAAATAATAATAAACTCCATTACCTGCATCTATATAATGAATAACATCACCATATTCTTCAACAGCTTCAGCAAAATATACAGTATTATTAGCAATTACTAATTTATATATTATTCCATCTCTTGACATAATATAATGGAAATTTGTTCTAAACGGTAAATTAGTATCAATTATCTCAAAGTCATCAGTATTTTTATTTACTGTAACTAATTTAACTTCACCGTCGATTTTTACAACAAACCCTTCTATAGGTGATTCAAATGTACCTCTATTCACAATATTAATACAAGTTATATTACATAAATCACCGACTTTAGGTAACATTAATTTAAACATTTCTCCATCAGATTTTAATAAGTTAATTCCTCTGGAATCAGGAATAACTTCCATATCACATGGCTCATAATATATATCACGATTTTCAACAAATAATCTATTGAAGTTCCATTCATTATCAAAGAAATAGAAATACTCCATTAGTCTAGTACCTGAATCACCATCAGTATCCATTCCTTCATGTAATTCTATATCGTTGTCTTCATTTATAATTACTCTAACCCATTCTTTGTCTGCATGATCTATAAGATTTATATTATGGTGACCGTCATTATTTATATACGGCATTAAGAATATATTTCCATCATCTATACATATAAGCAAACTCTCGAATTTATCTGATATCAGTCTAACACCCATATCAAAATTCTCAGGATCTAGAGAACTATTATATACTTCAGTAGCTACTATTTCACCATCAACAAGATCTAATGTATAAAATTTCTTATCTAGTCCTAATATATATTTAGTATCACTATAAGTCTTTCCTTTAATTGCTGGTATTAATTGTAATTCACCATCAACAACTTTAACATTATAATGATCATCATTAGTACCTGTTATATAAGTTTCTATTTTTTTATGTGCTTTTAATTCATATGGTTGTGACCCACCATCTACTAATAACGTATATGTAGCATCACCAGTTACCAATTCAACATATTTAACATCATCTTCTGTGATTTCATCATGCTCATATATCTCAATTTCACCATCTGCACTGATAAATACTTTATATGGTTTAGCTTCTAAGTCATATAATACAATTCCGATTATTTCTTTTCCTATCGATTCCCTAACTTCTAGGATAATTCTATCTCCAACATTAAATGGTTCATTAAATGATATAACATCATCATTAATTTCAAAATCATATTTATTAACATATCTTTGCTTACCACAATATACAGCAACTGTAGATCTACTATGGTTAAATACTAATTTAGTAATTATTTGGTTTCTATTTGATTCATCTATTATATGTACTTCTTCTTTAATTTTAAGGTTATGGTAGTTATACACATTTCCGTCAAAAAATTCTAAGACGTGATCCCACTCATCATAATTAAATACTGAGGAGGATTCATCCACAGAACATCGAAAAACCTGATGCTTACCAATTTCTTGTAAATATACTTTATCTCCTTTAGTATAAATTCGTCCAGGTTCATATGAATTTATATCATTGATATCGTTTAATATAATATCATATAAAAACTTGATCAAATTATTTTCTGAGATTTTTGAAATATTTGATTTAATATATCGTATATTCAAAGAAAAGCACCTCCTTTATTTTAAATTATCTTGTCTATTAAGAAATTGTTTACTATCATTTTTCTTCTCTGAATTTAACAATATCAGCAAGTAAATCGTTTAAATATAGAGTATGTACTGATAATATAAATCGATATTCTTGTATTATATTACAATTATTAACATATAATGTTAAGTTATCCCAATCAATATAATACTCACCTTTTTCAGGGTCCATTGTTTTATTATTTTTGAGCACTTCAACTGCAAGGAACGTTGTTAACGGTATACCGTTCTTTCTATGATAATCAACAGCTTCCAATAAACTTGTATTCATTAATTCTTCAAACGGTAAAGGATACGGAACTTCATCTGTATCTATTTCAAATGCAGGTGTCATGTATATATTCCATCCGTTAGGTAATGTTGTTCCAAATATTACTTGTGGTGTTAACACAGGAGTAAAGTCAGCTCCTATATCATCAGTGAATTTTGAAAATATATCCTCGAACACTTCTTCATTTTCAGACGTATATACATACATACCAGCAGTAGTAAAGTCACATGTTACTGTAAAGTTAATTATCGCCTCATTAGATACAACACCTTTTTTAGATAAGTCATCTATAGATAATCCATTTATTATTAAATTTAAATGTGTTTGGTGTAATCTAAAAAATTCATGTCTCCCTGAACTATTTTTATATTTCATCGTAACTGGATACATTGAATGGTTATTTACATATGTTAAGAATTCTCCCATTCTATGTTTACCTTCTTCTGTAAAAACATCTTCAAAACCAGCATCTTTTGCCAGTACGTACATTATATCTCTTGAAATAAAACTTTCAAGATAACCTATAATAGTCATACCTCTTTCTTGTCTAACACGATTTTTAAAATAATGAACAAGATTTATTTGTTCCATCATAGTTTCAACAACTAAACTAACATCAAAATTTATTCTTAACGCATTCATTAAAAACTGTATCTGTCTAGTATTATCTCTATCATAAAAAAAGTTTTGTAAGTTACCTGTTTCTATATCCTCGTTCATTACATCATAAATCCTATTTGCAAAATATGTTTGATTTATAGGTAGTTCATCCTCAACATCTATTTCTATTCTAGGTCTTACTAATAGCATGGGTTTTTGCTTTTTAATAAATGCTTTTCGATTATTATTAAACGTAGCAAAATCTCTATATGCTATAGTTGAATTTATATAATTGGTTTTAAAATAATCTTTCGGGAATAAATTTAATAACCAATCATTTATAAACATAGTTACATTTCCATATGTATGAGCTAAACTAGCAGCTGCCATTGAATACCTCATTTTACATCCTCCAATCATTGTTATTATCATTAATTCATTGTTTTTGATGATAAAATAGATAGATGGTCAAACGACCATCTATCTATAATAAAATCATTTCTAATCTAAATCCGATCTCTATTTCTTGTATTGATTTATACCCATTTAATTTATGTGTTAATAAATACATCTCATCTAACAACGCCTGTGTATAATTTTCAATCGCTTCATCATCCCATGCTGCAGGTACATAGAAAGTTGCAACTCCATCTATTATCCTACAAGGGAGAACTACTCTATGATTATTATTGACCTGTTCCATTAACTGCTCCGAATCTAAATTGTATTTCGCAGTTTTTGTTACCATTTTCCCCGTTTTAAGTTCTATTTCTATTTTAGTAAATACAACTTCATTCATTCTCTTAACAACTAAACTTGAGACCATAAATCAATCAACTCCCTTTTATTAACCTAATGTATTTTTGTCATTAGATTACATTATTGTATATACATATATAAAAAAATATAAAGAGACCAAGGTCTCTTTATACTCTACAGAAATGACTAAGTCCTATTGACAAGTCTTTTATCGGCAACATGTTTCCATTTAATAATCCATCATCATGAGATACCATGAAGAATAATCTTGGATTATATTTTCTAGTTGCTTTTATTTGATCTCTTGCACATAATTTTGTTATCGTTAAGTTATCACCATCGAAGTCTGCATTTAAACCTGGAAGTATCATTAAACTTATTGCCATTGTATAATCATCTATTTCTTTAGTTACATCAACTATCTTAACCTGTAATATAGAACCATGGTCTATAGTTGGTGCACGGTTGATTAAACAATATGTCAAATCTTGTGCTATCATTAATTTAATTATTTTGTAAATCTTTTCACTAAATTTAATACAACCCATATACCATTCTGTATATGCATGACTTTCTGTTATGTTTTGTGTACTTGCCAATTTTTGAATTATTTCAAATTTATACATTTCCAAGAATGATATATATGATAATATTATTTCATCTGCTGCTAATCCTGGATCTGACACTATAACGTTTCTTGATGTATAATTCATTCTTCCTGCTAACACACCAGATTTTATAAATCCTTCTTTCTTATTTATTAACTTAAACATCTTCTCATATAATTCATTTACTCTCATTTGAATATACGGAAGTTTCTTATCTACTGATAATGTATCATTAGAATTATTCATTCTTGATACTGAACTAAATATCATATTATATATTTTATCTGCACCATTTACGAAGTTTATTTCATTTTGTATCATCGAGAATCTTAATGCTGAACTAAATACTGGAATATATTGGAAAAATAGTTTATCTTTATTTGCTTTAACAAATTCAACATTTCCTTCCATATTTGAATTCCTTTTATTTTTAGTTGCATAGAAATCTAATATCTCATCAAATCTTTCTTTAAATGCTATTAAACCTATATTTTTAAATGGTTGATCTTTATCTACTTCTTCATCTTCTTCGTCTAATCTATTACCGTATCTATCAGTGTCTACAAACTTAGGCGGTTTTATAATATTTTCTAATATAGATTGTTTATTCTTTTCACCCATTATGTTATCTAAATATAAATACAATGCTGGATGAATTATATAATAATCTTTTATTTTTATATATGCAAATTTCTCTAAATCTATATCAACCAATCTTACAGATGTTCTACAATAAGGACATAACGTTGATTCATGTGATTTACCTAACAAATACCCACAATCACAACTGTATCTTTCTTTGTATGCATTATCACTTGATATTTCACTATAGAAGAAGTCTGAACGAATACCTCCTTTGTTATAAGTCCCATCTGTAGATTTCTTATCTTTTATCGGTTCATAGACAATAAATGCTTTTCCCATCTTTAAATCTTGTTCTGCTTCTTTATCTATATTATTAATTACTAACATAAATGAATTAGTTTCAATACCATTATTTCTTTCTATTAACATAAACAATTACCTCCTAATAATTATATTCTTATTAAGGATTCAAATTCTTTATCTATACCATCGTTATATATCTCCCAAGGCATGTGAATATTATCCAATAAGTTTTTATCCGTAGTACCTCCATAGTTATTTATAACATTATGAAATATATCTAAATAAATATATTCACATGGTAACCAATCTACTCGTCTAACTTTTTTTCCTGATTCTAATGCTTTCATTGCTTCCCATAACTTCATAGTTGTCATTCTCCTTTACATAATTACTTGTGATAAATCTATTATTAACATTTCTATTCTGAATACAGTATAATCATTTTTATCTCTTATATCTGTTATCCATTTTTCTAATTGTGTATTCTCATCTTTATATGCTTCTATTATCTCATAATTTTGACTATAAGATTTCATCTTCATATAATCATCTATCATCAGTTCAATATAATCTTCTGCTTTTTCTTTATTCTTATAATATCTAGGTTCTCTATTGTAATCTACATATGTTACATTATAATCGTCATCTTCTTCTACTTTACCTCCAAATATAATATATAAATAATTTTTCTTCATAACAATCCTCCTTATATAAATTAAGTTAATTTAATTGTTGTTTCAAATATAAAAATCCATCATTCAAACTCACATATATTATTACGTAGTAATAATATAGTACCGAAATTTCATGTTTTACAGTTCAATTAAAAATAAAATAGATAGAGAAATTCTCTATCTATTTTATTATTTTATCCTCTACTGCTATTAATTTAGTACATATTACTTCATATCCATCTGCTACTTTGTTAATAGTATCAATTTCAAATCTAAACCATTTTCCTTTTTCAACATGTACAAGTGTTCCGTTTTCTAAAGGTTTACGATCTACTAATACTTTTATAAATCCATTGTTTAAATAATTATTTAACATATATTACCTCCAAATATATTATTATAGTATTACACTGATATAATATAGTATTGAAATATTACCTTTTTACAATTAGAACGTCATATCATCTAAATCGATATCGTTCATCTTAACAGAAGCATCATGGAATGCTTTCATTTTAAGATTAAGTAACGCTCCTGTAAGAGTAGATGTTGTAAGACCTATACTATCTATTTCAAGTTTCTCGAATAGTCTTCCTGCACATGCAAGACATACACCATAATCACATCCACAGTACATGATACTTCTTAATTTGACTTTTTTACCTATATATTTACATATATTCTCATTAGTTAGCATTACAAGTTTTCCACCATCAATTATATATCGATATAAGAATTTTGCTTTCATTGATGCAGGTATAACTAATTCAACGTAACCTTTACTACCACAATCCGCTACATCTTTTCTTAATATAACTGCTTGACCTAAACTCGAAACTTGTTTTGCTTTATATCCTGATATTGCAGTACCACATGACTTAGGATACTGACCGTTAACAACATTAGTTGCCGCTGCAGAAATTTCGTCCTTCTCAAGTCCTTCAAAGAAACTCTTAGATATCAATTGATATTTACCTAGAGTTCTATTAAACACAGGACCTTTTATTATACTTAATTGCTTATAGTTATTTGATATAGAACCCCTTGCACCAGAGTAGTATAAGTCCATAGATGGGTCATTACCAACTTCTTCTTCTGCCATTTTAACAAGTCTTTTTTCTATATCAGACATTACAGTTATATCACCTTTATCAATTGCTTCTTTATTTTCTTTAATCAGTCTATCTCTTTCTTTAACTATTTTATCAACAGGTTTTAATCCTCTCATAGTAAAAGATGCTGCTAATGGTTCATGAAATTGCATTCCTAACCATTGAACTCTATTTAAATAATCTCCAAATGTTTCTGTAGTTATAACATCATCTAATAATAATTGGGATAATTTACCTTCAAAATCCCCAAGACCACCGTCTGTTATTTGTTGGTTTACATATCCAACATGTTCTGCAAATAACGGTTCTACTATAAATTTATTAAATATAAATTTACCTACAGTAGTTGTAACATCTTCCTTATTAATATATTCACCTGCTTTTAACTTAAACGTATCAGTTGTTTCAAACTTAGATTTAACTTCAACAGGTTTACCATTTATAACTTCAACATGATCGGCAAATAATTCCATACCTAATTCATAATTTATGTCTTCAGGTTTCAATGAAAGTAAATATTGTTTTTCCTCTTCACTTATTCTTCTCATTTAATTCATTCCTTTCTTTAAAAGTTTGATAGAGATTATCCAAAGATAATCTCTATTATTTTAAGATGTATAAATTCTATATACTATAGTTATATCTTTAGATAAAACTAACATTTCATTCGGTATATTTAATTTAGAGAATAGTTTAACTTGTTTATAATCTAATTCTCCAAATTCATTTTGAGATAATATTCCTGTAAATAATCCTATAGAGTTAACTCTTGCTGCTTCTATTTCACCATTCATTTCAAAGAATTCTCTACAGTCTTTTTTTTTTATTTTTAATATCATTTAAA
>JAEIGA010011682.1_pt1 | contig 13330 bp, 11 predicted proteins | sample 9270691 | NCBI WGS metagenome assembly JAEIGA01 (sample SAMN17057246, study PRJNA624740) | gut metagenome | biome: biome; isolation source: fecal sample | host: Bos grunniens | place: China: Xizang | collected 2019
AAACCATCATCGACTACTCTATCTACGATGCAGTAGAGGCCGGATTCGGAAAGGTCGTATACATAGTCAGAGAATATTTCAAGGACCAGATGGAGCAGGTGGTGAAGGAGAAGTACAGCAATGTGAAATGCATTGACGGAGAGCCACTTGAATTCCAGTTCGTGACACAGGAGCTCTTCAAGATTCCTGCACAGTTCACACTTAATCCTGAACGCGAGAAGCCATGGGGTACAGCTCATGCGGTACTTATGGGCAAGGAAGCTGTAAATGAGCCTTTTGCTGTAATCAACGGCGACGACTACTATGGCAAGGAATCATTCAAGATTCTTGGCGACTGGCTCAGGGCACATGAAGGCAAGACCGGCGAATATGCTCTCGTAGGATTCGAACTCGACAACACTCTTTCAGAGTCAGGTGGAGTTTCACGTGGTATCGGAACTGCCGATCAGACAGGTTTCCTGACCGACGTGGTAGAGCATCACAAGATAGCCATGAACGAAGACGGCAAGATCTATGGAGAGAACAATGTTACAGGTGAGACAGTCGAACTCGCACCAAAGGCTCTCTGCTCTATGAACATGTGGGGATTCACTCCTGATTATTTCGAAAAGAGCGAGCAGATCTTCACTTCATTCCTTGAGAAGAACATCAACGAACTGAAGTCAGAGTTCTATATTCCGTTCGTAATCGACAGTATCATCAAGGAAGGCACCGGAAAATGCGAGCTCCTTTCGACACCATCGCGCTGGTTCGGAGTCACATTCAAGGAAGACCGACCTGGTGTAGTTGCAAAATTCCAGGAATTTGCAGACAAGGGCATTTACCCTACCCCGCTTTATAAGAAATAAAGAGCATATTCACTTATCAGGTCGAATTGACGACAAATATGAAGAAATTTTTCAGAAGACATCAGGGAAGAGGTTCGTATGACCTCTTCTCTTCTTACAACCACTATACGCCGGGAGTAGGAGGCATGTTCCTTCTGCTAATGCTATTTCTATTGGGAGCCGTTCTCGGTGAGCTGGCCATCATGGGATTGACAGGCTTATTGGGCGAATCTTTCTCACAGACTTATGGAATGGTCATATCATATCCGATCATGTTCATTCCAGCCATGCTGTACGCATCAGTACAGAGCCGTCTGCACGCAAATATAAATCCTGAAGCGCCTTTAGACAGCAACAGATTCGGGACCTATGGAGGAGGCAGGCTCGCTTTTGTCTGCATCTTCTCAACTATAGCGATGGCCTATATGATAGAGCCTGTCGTCAGCCTGCTTCCGCAGATGCCCCAATGGCTGGAAGACACAATGAAAAGAATCATGGAGGACTGTCCTGTCTGGGTGGCATTCATTTCCGTGTCAATCTTTGCGCCTTTCTTTGAAGAATGGTTATGCCGCGGTATTGTCCTGCGCGGACTGCTCAGCAATAAGGTAAATCCGATATCTGCCATAGCCATCTCATCAGTATTCTTTGCACTTCTGCACATGAACCCATGGCAGGCTATTCCGGCGTTCATGCTGGGTTCCCTGTTCGGATACGTATATTATAAGACCGGATCGCTGAAGCTTACCATGCTCATGCATTGCACAAACAACACTATGGCGCTCATATTCAGCAAGGTCCCCGCATTCAAGGATGCAGAAACCTTCATGGATGTCCTCAGTCCATGGGCATATTGGTGCATTTATGCCGCATGTCTCATGATTCTGGTATGTACATTCATGATTTTCAGAAAAACAACCGTTAAAGATTAACCATCATGTTCAATTACGCATATTGTTCGGACAAGTACCAGTACACAATGGGAAAGTCATTCTTTGACAGCGGAATGAAAGACAAGACCGCCGTATTCAATCTTTTTTACAGGAAAGCTCCTGAAAACAACAACTGGGCTGTCGTAAGCGGAACAGATGACGTAATTGAGATGGTGGAGAATCTTGGAAACATGGATCCTGCCTTTTTTGAGAAGTTTCTTCCGGGAGAAGAATATGCGGAATACCGTGGATATCTTTCGGGCATGAAGTTCACAGGCACAATCCACGCCATGCGAGAGGGAGAGATCGCCTTTCCCAACCAGCCTATAATAATAGTGGAGGGGCCTCTGATCGAAGCACAGGTCCTCGAGACACCTATGCTGTGCATAATGAACCATCAGATGGCCGTTGCAACCAAGGCTTCCCGCGTCTGCAGAGCGACAAACAGACCGGTGAGCGAATTCGGCTCGAGAAGGGCTCATGGTCCGTGGGCAGCCGTATATGGCGCAAAGGCTGCCATAATTGCAGGTTGCAGCACAACCTCGAACATACTCACAGGTACATTGTATGATTATGGTTGTACCGGAACTATGGCACACAGTTATGTAACATCGTTCGGTAGCAGCGTCAGTGGAGAGTACAAGGCCTTCGACACTTATATAAAGACTCATTCGGGAGAGGGACTTATCCTTCTCATAGACACTTACGACACTCTTCGATGCGGCATTCTGAACGCGATCAAGGCATTCAAGGATAACGGCATTGACGATTCATACGCTCCCGGATACGGAGTCCGTCTCGACAGCGGTGACCTTGCCTATCTGTCTACGGAATGCCGCCAGATACTTGACGACAACGGCCTGCACAACTGCAAGATATTTGCAACCAATTCACTTGACGAATACCTGATCACAGACCTTGAAAGACAAGGTGCATGCATTGACTCATACGGAGTGGGAGATGCAATAGCAACGAGCAAGGCAGCTCCTTGCTTCGGCAATGTATACAAGCTTGTCCAGATTGATGGCGAGGCAGTGCTCAAGCGTTCAGAAGACAAGATCAAGCTCATCAATCCGGGAAGTCAGATAACCTACAGGATAATGGTAGACGTTCCGGGCAAGGGAGAACTGTTCAAGGCCGATGTTACATGTCTTAAGGGAGACAGCCTCAGCATGTTGATCGAAGCAGGAGAGACATTTACTATATGTGACGAGTTTGACAGATATAAGAACAAGACTTTTGAGGCCGGCACCTATAAAGCCCTCACACTACAGAAGAAGGTTTATGAGAACGGAAAGAGATGCGGACAGCAATACAGTCTGATGGAAAAGAAGGACTTCTACAACAGGACGCTCATGCATTTCAGCCCGAGCGAAAGAAGACTTATCAACCCTCATTACTATAAAGTGGACATCTCTGATGACCTTTATAACCTGAAGATTAGCATCATAGAAAGACTTGCCCGGGAGATCAAGGTTTTCAGAATATAAAAAATATTCGTACCTTTGCCCTCTTGTATGAAAGGTTTGATAGCAAAAATATGGGTTCCGGCATTGTTTGTCATGGTGGCCGCCGTGCAGTCATTCGGTATTGACGCAGGAAGAGCGATCGGTCTCAGGCATCTCTCGGACTCACTTATTCTCAGCAGGACAGATGACTCTTCTGCTGCAGATATGATCATATCAGACTCTTCGCTGTCTGTCATCAAAGACAGTATTCTCATCAACGACAGCATTCCTGCAGATGATTCCATCCTCCTGAAGGATACGGTAAAGGTCGCTGCCCGCGACACGATAGTGATTCCTGATTCGCTGGAGCACAAAGATCCTTTCTTCTTCAAATATTATATTGCAGTAAAGGATTCCGTCACGAGGGCGCAGGTACGCGATTCCCTTCGTCAGGCCGGAGATTCACTCGAACTTCATAAATTTGACTCCCTATATATAAAGGACTCGACAGAAGTCGCCATTGCCAGATTCAATGCATGGTACGGCTCGCTCTCCCGCAAGGAGCGCAAGAAATATGATGCCAAGCAGAAACTGCCTATACTTATGGCAGAGGCAAGGAGAAAGATGGAGATCAAGGATAGTATACGCGCCAGAAAAGACAGTATAATCGAAGCGACACCACGTATCCTCGAGACTTTTGCAATCCCTGCAGACATGCAGTATAAAAGGATCATCACATGGAAGCACGACCAGGACTTCCATAACATGGTAGAATTGCGCGAGCAGGATGCGGATACTTCGTTCAACCACAACTTCCATGATTTCCCGTTCATGAAACAGGATGTCAACGCGACATGGCTGGGAGTTGCAGGTTCGCCGGCGGAGCCTTACAATTTCTTCAAACGCAACCTCAATCAGGACGCAAAGTACTTTACTCCATACGAAATCTGGAGCTTCACACCGGAAACACTTCCGATGTTCAATACAAAGACTCCATATACAGAACTCGGATACACCGGAACCCTGTTTGCAAATCAGGATAAGGAGGAAGCCAACATCAAGGTCCTGACTACTCAAAACATAACTCCAGAACTGAACCTTACACTCCAATATACCAAATTCGGCGGAAACGGTATGCTCAGGAGAGAGGATATTGACTACCGTACATTTGTAGCGGCAGCCAACTATACAGGAAAGAGATATCTGATGCACACCGGCTTCATTTATAACAGAATCGAAAAAAGTGAAAACGGTGGTGTCATGGACCTGTCAATGATCAGGGACACCATTGTCGATGCACGAGAAATCGAAGTATATCTGAAAGAGGCTGAAAGCAAGACGAGAACCAACACTGTGTTCCTTGACCAAAGCTACAGGATACCTTTTGACTTCATCCACAGGATAAAGGAAAAGAAGGCTGCGCTTAAGGAACAGGCCGTCAGAGACAGCATAATGGCAAGCGGAGACTCTGTTGCCATTGCCGCACTTATTACCAAGGAGGAAGAAGCTCTCGCACAGGCACAGGCTGAACAGGAAGCCCAGGTTGCACAGCAGGGGCAGGGACAGACGGATACTGTCGCTGTGGAAAAGGAAGTTACGACAGCATTCATCGGCCACAGCAGCGAATTCGCCGTTTTCAGAAGATCATACACAGACAAGATATCCGCATCAGACAAGGCTGGAAGAGAATTCTATAACGACCGCTTCTACATTAATCCTACCCAGAGCAAAGACTCTATGAGGGTTATGAGGATTGAGAACAAGGCCTTCATAAGGCTTCAGCCATGGAAGAGCGACGGCATTGTATCGAAATTAGATGTGGGTATTGGAGACAAGCTCCTGAATTTCTACAGTTTTCAACCTATTGATTACCTTAGCGGACCACACAATGTGATCCAGAATTCCGCATATGTCTATGCCGGAGCAAATGGTCAATATGACAAATATCTGAAATGGAATGCCACAGGAAAATATAATTTCCTCGGACATGAAATCAATGATTTCGACATCAATGCCAATGTAATGTTCAGCATCTATCCGTTCAGACGATACAGGCAGAGCCCTCTGTCTCTCAACATACATTTCGAGACAAGCCTGAAGGAGCCAAACTATTATGACCAGCATCTCTATACAAACCATTATGTATGGAATAATGATTTCGGAAAGATATCTACGACAAAAGTAGAAGCAGCTCTGTCAATACCAAGATGGAAGCTGGAAGCTTCATTCGATTACGCATTATTAAGCAACAATATATATTACGACAATCAGGGCATAGTAAGGCAGAACCAGAAACCTATGAGCATCATGAGTGCTTACCTCAAGAAGGATTTTCAGATATGGAAGTTCCATCTTGACAACAGGTTGCTGTTCCAGCTGTCATCAGACCAGAACGTAGTCCCTCTGCCTCTGCTGGCCCTCAATTTGAGATACTATCTGCAGTTTGATGTTGTCAAGAATGTCATGATGATGCAGATAGGAGCAGATGGAACCTATACGACCAGATGGCATGCACCTGCATACAATCCGGTTGTAGGAGTGTTTCACAATCAGAATGAAAGGATGTACGGAAACTGCCCGTACATTGATGCCTTCGTGAACATCCAGTGGAAACGCGTAAGTGTGTTCGTGAAATTCGTCAATGTAAACATGGGATGGCCTCTGAAATCAGCCGATTATTTCAGCGCAGACGGCTACATCAACACCCAAAGGGCATTCAAGTTCGGAATTTCATGGCCTTTCTGGACATTCCCAGGAAAGAAAGGTGGAACAGGAGCGCCATCGGGACAGGGAGCCGCGCGAGGCGGCATGAGTTCCGGCCCGTCGGGAGGCAGGCAGCGGTCCATAAACTAATTAAAATGAAAATAAAGGAAAAGACACAGAGAAGATTAATAAACGTAATCATTTCTTTTGCAGTCATCTGCCTCACACCGCTTTGCGAAAAAGGCAGAATGCTTAACGGAGCGCATACGGTCAATGCCTTTGCCGGACGCGAAGTCATATGCGCTATCGATCTTGGAGACGACATGTACAGTTCTCATGGATTGGAGACCGGTCTTAACTACGAACTGCTGAACAGATTCGCCAAAGACAACCACTGTGGAGTCAGAATCGTAGCAGCAACAAAAAATGACAATTACCTTGACTCACTCAGGCAAGGCAAAGTAGACATCGTAATCACACACGACAAGGATATCATCGGAAACAAAGATATCACCACCCTGAATGAAATCAACAACTGTTCTGTCTGGGCACTCAACAGTGAACTTGGTGAGGAAATCAGACAGATCGACACGTGGATCGGCTACATCAAAGCATCTGATGAGTTCAATGTCTTGAGAAACAGATATACAGGGGCATTCAATCCTCAGAAAAAGGCTGAAAAAGGTATAAGATCCCAGACTGTCAGCCCCTATGACGACCTCTTCAGGAAATATGCGAAAGAGCTCGGATGGGACTGGAGAATGGTAGCTGCCGTAGTATATCAGGAATCGAAATTTTCCATCAGTTCATGCTCATCCAGAGGTGCAAAGGGTCTGATGCAGGTAATGCCACAGACAGGAAGGTACTATGGAGTCGACAACCTGCTTGATCCTGAGCAGAATATCATTGCCGGTACAAGCCATCTGAAAAGACTCCAAAGAATCTTCAGCAAATATGACCTCGATCACGAAGAACTGGTCAAATTCACTCTTGCCGCATACAATGCAGGCGAAGGAAGAATATCAGACTGCCGCAACCTTGCCCAGGCAAAGGGATTGGACAACAGCAGATGGGATGAGATAATCAAGGTCATCCCTCTCATGAGGGAAGATTCAATTCTGGAAGAGGAAACAGTAAAACTCGGCAAGTTCCAGGGGTACGAGACAATCTCCTACATTGAAAGCATTCAGTCTCATTATAAGGCAATCTGCGAAATCACTTCACTCTGACAGTCTGCGCCGGATCTACCCTTGAAATGAACAGGGCTGGCAACAGGAGAAGGATCATTATGCCGATGAAAGCGGAAAGATCAGCAACCAAGACAGCACAAAAGTCCACATGCACCGGAACGAATGATACAAAATAGTTCTCCGGATCAAGTTTGAGGACATGCGTATAATCCTGAATCATGCAGAAAAGGAGGGCAAATGCGTTTCCTATAGCCATTCCTTTCAATACCAGCACAGCGGAACTCGACAGGAAGACTTTTGAAATGGCCCTGTCAGTCATACCCAGAGCCTTCAGAAGTCCGATTGTAGATATGTTTTCAAAAAGCATGATCAGAAGACCTGAAATCATGTTGAAGCCGGCGACAACCGTCATCAGCAGCAATATGACAAAGACATTGAAGTCTATGAGGCTCAACCAGTCGAAAAGTTGGGGATATTTGGACGACGATGATGTCGCGACAACTGGAGTCTCGCTGTCGAAAGAATATGCATTGACTATGGCACCTATCTCCTGAACGGCTTCCCGGACCGCATCTTCAGACTTGTGGGACTCATCCATGATGATTTCGAGTGCAGACACCTGTCCGTCTGTCCATCCGTCAAGTCTCTGAAGATCCTTAATATCTGCATAGACGACAAGCTTGTCATCAGTCTCAATAAGTGCATCATATACTGAAACTATATTGAACTGACGCAACCTGACCTTGTCCCCGATAAAATAAACAGTCATCTTGTCCCCAGCTGAAAGTCCGGTGATTTCAGACAGGCGGTCAGGAATGGATACAGCCAATGAAGTGCTGTCAGAAAAATTATCTGTTCCCTTGAAAAGAACACCATGGATATTATCTGACTGCTTGACTATTCCAGCCCGGTATACCACCGGAGAGACAGACTGTACTCCATCCACCTTCATTATATAAGGCATATACGAAGGATTACGCTCGATCGGGCGTGAACTGTCAAGGACATTCAGATCCGGAGAAGTCAGCTGAATATCTCCGGAAACTGCCGACAGGTTCGTTCTGATCTCATTTCTGAACCCCGAAGATACAGACACGGCGATAATCATGACAAGAAAGCTGACAGCGATACATGTCATGGCAAGACCACCCTTGAATCTCAAGCGTCTGGATATGAACAACGATGCATCCATTATTTTTCGATCATCTTCATATATTTCTTTTCCAGCTTGGTATTCTTCATCTTTCTGGCTGCCAGAATGCTGTTCTTAATGGCAGTATAATCCTGAGGATGTTTTTTCAGGACCTTTCCATAATACTTCAAGGCTGTCTTGCAATCCTGTTCCGCAATCAGGTAATACGAGCCTATATTGTTGATATATTCCGGATTATCCGGATGAAGCTCATTCAGCTTTTCTGACAGTTTCAGAAAAGCTGTCATGGCTTCAGGACTTCCTATTGAATACAGACTATAGCAATATTCCTGCATCGCACTCTCAAAGAATCCCGGCTCTACCGCCTTTTCATTATATCTCCACAACTTCCTGCGCACTGCGTCCTCCTGAACCAATGCAAGGAGGTAAGCCAGAGCCATATCAGGACTTTCCTTCTCATACGATATATATGCATTCGCCTTTATGAAACGGAAATCCAGATAGTCCGGATAAAGAGCTATCGCCCTATCGGCAGCCTTCAATGCCTGACCATAAAGTTCATCATCAAAAACCTTTTCCTGATAGTAATAGACATCCACTCCTGTACTATCCTTCAAGGTCATGAGGGGTTCCATACCCAGATATTTTTTCTGGGTCTTCTTTACCACCTGGTCAGTCTGAGCCTTCGCAAAATGATAATTGAACCTTGCTGTCAGAAGTTTGATGTCAGTCGAATCAGCCTTAGCCCAATTTTCCAGAAGAGTCTCGACACCGACCCCTGCCGGTCCGAATCTGGACACAAGCATCTCATATCTCTGTTCATAATTGACGGTCTGAGCATATGACATATATGCCACCGACATCAATATCATTATAAATAACTTTCTCATTTTCATTTATTGATATCCATCCTAATGCGACGACTTTGCGGATGGAGACTGTTACACCTGTTTCCCAAATTCTTTACAAATCCCAAAGGAAGTTCCTTATGACATATCAGGACATACCCTTTTTGCGCATCAGGTAATGTCAGAGCATCACGATGGAGATAAGCCAATGCAGTCCTTTCGTCCACATCAACCTTCTCGAAAGCACCCTTGTTCAGAATCAATGACAGAGCCAGGTCGGCTCCCGGTATGAATACCTTTCCTTTCATTGAACCTATGGCACATCCCGCAGCAATCACGTGAAGCGAACGTCGGAGCAGCTCCACATCGCCGTTCAGATGCACAGGGACTGCTATCACGACATCTCCCTTGAGACTATATACTGCTTCGACATCCAGAACATCCGGTATCGTTCCTGAAAGCACTGCTGTCTTGGAACGGGTATCACAGCGTGCTGTCCTCATGTTCCCGAAATCAATATCACCGGTCTTGACGAGCGATGCACAGTATTGTCCCTCCCCTTCCACATGGCCGGGAACCAGGCTATATCCTTTACTCGTCCTAATGATTCCGCTGAACCCTTCCGCCATATCATCATTCACCACATCGGCCCCCAAATGCGAAGCTATCCACTCCACATTGCCGTCATTTTCATATCTGTTAAAGGTACAGGTCGAATAAATGAACATGCCCTCCGGTGCAAGTGACGGCCACACATCCGCAACAATCCTCCTCTGACGGGCTTCACATAAGGCCACATTATCTTCAGACCACTGACTCTGCGCCTGTTCATCCTTGCGGAACATTCCCTCTCCCGAGCACGGCACATCTGCAAGTATGATGTCAAAGAAGCCCGGCAAGGCAGAAAATGCACTCGGATCATCTGATGTCACGACCACATTCGGGTCTCCCCACAAAGCCACATTATCTGCGAGAACCCCTACCCTTGCCTTCATCACCTCATTTGCCACGAGCAGGAATCCGTCACCCATGAATTCACGCAACGATGCCGCAAGATCTGTTGTCTTTCCTCCGGGAGCGGCACATAGGTCAAGCACCCTCAAAGGTCTGCCTTGAGGCTTTCTTATTTTCTCCAATATCCGACGGAACACATGCCCTACAAACATTGATGATGAATCCTGCACATAATATGCACCTGCATGAAACATCGGGTCAAGAGTGAAGCATGGTCTCTGCGGAAGAAGCAGTCCATGCCTACACCATGGCACTTGCCTGCCTTCCATGGAGCATCCGCTCTTGAACGGATTAAGTCTCACGGACACAGACGAAGGCTGCTCAAACGCAGAAAAAGCGACAAGGGCATTTTCGCTCCCTATCGCCTCTTCAAGATATTTTCTGAATGATTCCCGGATCATAAGCAGGAAAAACCATTATGCCTGCATGCTGGAAGGATCGAAGCCTTCCGGCATCCTGCCCTCCGACATTGCTACAAGTCCATCCACCATCTTATCCAGTCCTTCCTTGAGTTTCGAGCCGAGAATTGTCTTCATCATGAAATTCAGGTCCGCATCCAGGACAATTTGGAAATCCGTCTTGTACGGATCTGAAGCCGCATCGAAGTGCACCTTCAGCGAAAAATGGAAGGGTGCTCCATCATCTGCATATTCTATCTTTGAATATGGAGTCCTGTCCACGACTTTGACTCCAATATTGAATCCCTGCACCTCTGCATGAATGGAATCGTAATCTGCCGTAACCCCTTCCTTCTTATCTGCAGGAAGGAAATTCACAAAATTACGCATATCCACAAAGGCCATATACAGTTCATATGGCGCCTTGGACACGACCGCCCTCTTGCTTTTGATCTCTACTGCCATGGATTACTCGTCTTTACCCCATGTCGAAGGTGATACCCTCCACTCCTTAAGCACTTCGATGTCAGAGGCCTTGATATATCCTGTCTCATGCGCTACCTCAACGAGAGTATCGTAATTCGAGAGAGTTGTAAGTTCCACATTCTCATCCTCGAATGCCTTACGTGCCTTGTTGAAGTTATATGAGAAGATTGCAACCATACCCTTCACATCAGCACCGGCATTGACAAGCGCATTCTTGGCTGCAAGGCTGCTCATACCTGTAGAGATCAGATCCTCCACTATCACTACCTTGGCACCTTCCTCAAGGATTCCCTCGATCTGCGAACCTGTACCATGATCCTTCGGTTTCGGTCTCACATAGCAGAACGGAAGTCCGAGGATATGGGCAACAAGGTAACCGTGTGCGATCGCTCCTGTAGCCACGCCCGCAATCACCTCCACATCAGGATACTGCTTCCTGATGATGTCAGCCATCCATGTGCATACATTCTCTCTGATTGCAGGATATGAAAGGATCCTTCTGTTGTCACAATATATGGGTGATTTCCAACCTGAAGCCCATGTGAACGGATTATCCGGTCTCAACATTACAGCCTTGATCTCCATGAGAGATTTGGCAACTGCTTTCTCTACTGATTCCATATTTTTAAGTTTTGATTGTTTTTTATTTCTTCTGCCTATATTTGCACTTCTTTTCACATGTTGTGCCCACAGCATCATGCAAAGATAATAAAATTCGAGAAAGATGCATAATTATTTGGAAGTAAACGCCGCCGGAGGATTGGTAACCAATGGGAAAGGCGAATTTCTACTCATCAGAAGAAGCGGTCTCTGGGACCTGCCTAAGGGGCACCAGGATCCGGGAGAATCATTAGAAGATACCGCAGTGAGAGAAGTGGAGGAAGAGACCGGACTTCATGGACTGAAACTTGGCAAGTTCATATGCACGACTGACCATTGCTATCAGCGCGATGAGAAATGGTATCTCAAGCACACCTGGTGGTATGCCATGTCCTGCCCGGAGCAGCAGGAATGCACCCCGCAGACCGAAGAGGATATAACTGAAGTCAGATGGGTATCAAAGCACGAACTGCCGTCACTCCTGCTCCAGACCTACCCTACAATAGTCGAAGTCTTCCGTTCTGTAGGACTTTCTGAAAAATATTTACCATCCGTGAAACAAAACTCGGAAAATTTCGTATAATGTAGTGTATTTTGTGGTCTAAACTCAATTTATTATATGAAACTTTCACAATTCCAATTCAATCTTCCTTCAGACAGGATTGCGACAGAACCGCCAAGATGGCGCGACGAATGCAAACTCATGGTCCTGAACAAGAAAACCGGGGAGATTGAGCACAAGCTTTTCAAAGACATCATCGAATACTTCGGAAAGGGTGACACATTTGTACTTAACGACACCAAAGTCTTCCCTGCCCGTCTGTATGGTAACAAGGAAAAGACCGGAGCAGACATCGAGGTGTTCCTATTAAGAGAGCTCAACCGCGAGCAGAGACTCTGGGATGTCATCGTAGATCCTGCCAGAAAAATCCGTATCGGCAACAAGCTCTATTTCGGAGAGGATGAAAGCCTCGTAGCTGAAGTCATCGATAACACCACCTCGAGAGGACGCACGCTCCGTTTCCTTTATGACGGAAGCTATGAAGACTTCAAGGAGACTCTTTTCGGACTCGGACAGACTCCTATTCCTGACTGGGTCAAGAAAGATGTCACACCAGAAGACGCCGAGAATTTCCAGACCATATTCGCAAAGCACGAAGGTGCCGTATCTGCTCCAGCTGCAGGTCTGCATTTCAGCCGCGAATTATTCAACCGAATGATTCTCAAGGATATAAACAAGGCTTTTATCACACTGCACATGGGTATCGGACACTTCAGAGAAGTGGATGTTGAGGACCTGTCGAAGCACAAGATGGACTCTGAAAGACTCATCATCACACCTGAAGCTGCAGATCTCATCAACAACACAAAGAGAAACGGCCATAAAGTCCTTGCTGTAGGAATCACCACAATCAGAGGACTTGAAACCTATGTCACCACAAATGACGAAGTGAATCCATACGACGGATGGACAAACAAATTCATCTTCCCTCCTCACAGATTCTCAGTACCCGACGCAATCGTTTCCAATTTCCATCGTCCAGGATCGACCATGCTTATGTCAGTAGCGGCATTCGGTGGCTATGAGAATGTCATGAAGGCATACAAGACAGCCTTGGAAATGGACTACAAGTTCGGTCCGTATGGCGATGCCCTCCTGATCATCTGATAAAGAACATTAAAATTTGTTACATAAAGTTAAAAAACAGAAAAACTTTATATAAAAAAGAGAAA
>JAEIGA010011683.1_pt1 | contig 13330 bp, 14 predicted proteins | sample 9270691 | NCBI WGS metagenome assembly JAEIGA01 (sample SAMN17057246, study PRJNA624740) | gut metagenome | biome: biome; isolation source: fecal sample | host: Bos grunniens | place: China: Xizang | collected 2019
AATAGGAAGGGGCATTGTAGGTGTCGGTATAGGTACCGCCCACTGCGCCTCCCTCATTTTTGCTGTCAACGAACATAGCGTCGTCTGCGACAACTTCGGTGGCATAGCGCTTTTGGCCCTGCTGATCGGTCCAGCTGCTGGTTTGAATAGAGCCGGTGATGCAAAGAGCCGAGCCCTTGCGGAAATAACGGGAAATGAATTCAGCGCGATCTCTCCATGCTACCACGGTGATAAAATCAGCCTGCTGGTTTTGCGTTCCGTCGGTGTTTTTTGTCATACGGCGGTTGATGGCGAGGGTGAAACGAACAACGGCAATACCGCTGTTAGTCTGTCTCAATTCAGGATCCGCGGTCAATCTTCCGCAAAGAATCACTTTGTTAAGATTCAAGCTGGACATTGTTTACGCCTCCATTTTGCTTTGCACGAGCAAATTACTCTGCATCGGTTGCTTCTGCTGCTTCAACAGGAGCTTCTTCTGCAACAGCTTCTTCCTTTGCAGGAGCCTCTGCAGCCTTAGCGGCTACAGCATCATCCAGACGGATAACCATTACACGAAGAACAGACTCGTCAATGTTCATCAAACGCTGGAGCTCTGCGGGGAATGCACCGTCGCACTTAAAGGTTGCAACCGTGTAGTAGCCTTCGTTCATATCCTCAATCGGATAAGCAAAACGACGCTTGCCCCACTCATCGATCTTGATCACTTCTGCATTTGCAGAAATCAGATCGTTGAACTTGTTCACCGTAACCTTAGCGGCTTCTTCGCCGTTTGCAAGGCTAACAATGTACATGCTTTCATAAGAGTTGATTACTTTTTCCATGTTTTACACCTCCCTATGGACTGTTCGACCGCGCGAGAACAGTATTTGCGCGGTAGAGAGACGGGCAATAGCCCGTACCAAGACAGTATTTTACCATATTTTCAAGGGCTTGTCAAGAGCTTTTTTCTTTTTTTGTAACAATTTTTTTCAATATATTCTATTTCATCTCTTTTTTTTGATATTTTCCGGATTTGATATTGAAAAAAGAAGTCGAAACTGTTATAATGAAAACATCAAAAGGGAGGGAGATAGCCAATGATAAAACGCGTACGATGGATCGCTATCCTGCTTTTGTGCCTGCTTCTTCCTTCCTGTGGGCGGCACCAAGATGCTTTTTCTCCAAAACTGCAGATCTATGTCCTGGATGTGGGGCAGGGAGATTGCATCCTACTTCGCACTCCCGAGGGGAATATTCTGATCGACGCAGGTACCGAATCCTCCCAAGAGACCCTTTGCTTGCGCCTGGAGCAGCTGGGGGTCACCGAGATCGCCCTGGCCATCTTTACCCACTTGGATGAGGACCACATCGGCGGAGCCGACGGAGTGCTTAGGACTTTTAAGGTAGAGGCGGTCTGGGTCAATCGCGCTCCTAGTGGGGAGGCCTGCGTGGCGGCCTTGGAGGCGGCGCTGGCCGATTCGAGTGCCAAGGTGTCTCCCGCCATTGCGGGAAGCTCCTTTGCTCTTGGCGAGGTGACGCTGTTTGTTATGAGTCCTCTCTCCCCGGTGGCGGAGGGCGGAAACGCGGAAAGCATCGTGGTGCAGGTTACATGCGGAGAGATCCGCGCCCTCTTCACGGGAGATACGGATCTTGCCACCGAGAAGCGATTGATAGAGACCTATGGCAGAGCGCATTTGGATTGCGATATTTACAAGGTGGGTCATCACGGCTCTAACACCTCCACGGGCGTCGATTTTCTGCAAAGCCTGTCCCCGGAATACGCGCTAATCAGCTGTGGCAGAGGGAACTCCTTTGGGCACCCCCACGGCGAGGTGTTGCTCCGCCTGGAGCAACTGGGGATCACCGTATTGCGCACCGATCTGGAGGGAGAGATCCTTCTTATGACCGATGGCCGAGAGATCCGACTGGGAAATTGATAGAAAAAAAGGAGAACGAACCATGGCAAACATATTGATCACCGGAGGCTCCCGCGGCATTGGAGCCGCATGTGTCCGCGCCTTTTGCGACAGAGGTGACCGGGTGGTGTTTTTGTATCGCGCCCGAGGTGAGGCGGCCAAGGCTTTGGAACGGGAGACCGGTGCTCTGGCTTTGCAGGCCGACGTGACCGATCCTGCGGCGGTGGAGCAAGCCGTTGCGACGGCGCTTCATCATTTGGGATCCATCGACGTGCTGGTCAACAACGCGGGGATTTCTCAGATCAAGCTCTTTACTGATCTGACCAACGAGGATTGGAACGGCATGCTGGGGACCCACTTGAATGGTGCTTTCTATGTGACCCGCGCTGTGGCAAAGCACATGGTGGCACAGCAAAAGGGAAGCATTGTGAATATTGGCTCCATGTGGGGCAAGACCGGTGCCTCCTGCGAGGTGCACTATTCCGCGGCCAAGGCGGGGCTGCGGGGGCTGACCATGGCCCTGGCCAAGGAGCTGGGTCCCTCCCACATCACAGTCAATGCGGTGGAGCCGGGGGTCATTGACACCGAAATGAACGCCACCCTGGATGCCGACACCCGCGCAGAACTTTGCGATGCCACGCCCTTGTGTCGGATCGGACGTCCCGCAGAGGTTGCATCGGCCGTCTGCTTCCTGGCCTCGGAGGATGCGTCCTTCATTACCGGACAGATCCTTGGAGTGGACGGTGGTTTTGCTATATGAAGATCAAACGAAAATATCGTCTGCTGTGCGGTATTTTGGCATGCTTGGTGGTGGGGAGCCTGGTCGGGCTTCTTTGGTACCGTGCCGATTGGCGGTTTCGCTTTTTTAACGCCATTCGAATCTATCCCGAGCCTGCAGTAACTGTCATGGTGTGGGATACGGGAGCGGTGACCGTCGAGGAGCTTCTTCTTCATGGTGTCACGACCAACCATCTGCTGATATTGGTCAACCCCATTTACGCTCTGCCGGAGGATTACATCCCTCTTTTGGAGGACTACAACGGTGCCAAAATGCATCCGGAAATGATCCATGCCTATGCCTCTTTGCGGGATGAGCTGGAGCGTCGTACAGGACAGCGCATCTACGTTTCCAGCGACTACCGCACTCCCGAGGAGCAGGCCGAGATCCTGGCGGAAAGCCAACCCGGCATTGCCGCCACCGTGGGACACAGCGAGCACGAGGCAGGGCTGGCATTGGATGTTTACGTCAAGGGCTACGGCGGCATGAGCATCCTCAAGACCGCCGCGGGACGCGAGCTGGCAAGGATCTGCGCCGAGTACGGCTTTATCCTCCGCTACCCCGAGGGCAAGACCGAGATCACGGGGATCGCGTACGAGCCTTGGCACATCCGCTACGTGGGTGTTCCTCACGCGAAGATCATCATGGATTGTGGCCTGACCCTGGAGGAATACGTGTCGCTGTATGAAGTTGGCACCTGGTACGACGTGGGCACCCATTACGTGGGACGCTTTTCCTCCGATGCCATCGCAGAGCCCGAGGGCTCCTGGAGCGGTGGAACGATCTCGCCCGACAATACGGGATATTATTTCATCACTCTGCAAAAGGCTTAGAGCCCTGGATGCTCGACAAGTCCAAAACCTTGGGGAAAGAGCAGAAGCACCAGCCCCAACACAAGGGCACAGAGCAGACCCTGCAACAGTTTCGCTCCAAAATACGAGCGGAAGGCGAAGCCCCTCCCGTCACAGATCGAGAGCACCTGGCAATGCATGGAAAGCCCCGACCATCCACAGGCAAAGGCGGTGAGCACCCCACCCAAAAGGAGCGGAGCGGTTCCCGAGGCCTGCCCCACGCCCCCCGAGATCTCCAGTAAGCAAAAGAGAAGGGTACAAATGATCGAGGGCACGCGAAGGGCTCCCAGAGCATAGGTCAGCGCGCCCATGAGGGCTGAAAAAAAGATCACGTAAGCACAAACGGTAAGAATACTGCGGGTTGCCGAGGCGATGGCTTCGGTAAAACGTCCGGCGCCCCGAGGGCCGCAAGGAGAGGATGGCAACGCTTTCTCCGGCGGCTCCCGGGGCGTCCTTTTTTGTCCCCACCGTCCCGTTCCAATACAAATTCCCAGAGCAGAGAGCAGGATCGCGGCGTACAGCCACCATCCAAAGGAGCGGCTTCCCCACAGGGAGATTCCCACGGCGTTGATCAAAAAGGCCGAGGAGGGAGTGCAGGAGGCCTGCAATACCCGTTCTGCCTCCCTCTTTGTCAATTCTCCTCGGTCAAAGGCCAGGCAGGCACAACGCGCCCCCACGGGAGAGCCGCAGAGCCATCCCAGGAGCAGGGCTGAGCACCCCGCGCGGGGAAGACGAAGAAGTCGTTCCAAGGGACGCCAACACCATTGAGGGATCCATTGGATCCCGCCACCCGAGACCAGGAGCTCCGAGAGGATCATAAAGGGAAAGAGGGCGGGGATCACCATACGAGCACAGAGCAGGAGCCCCTGCTGTATGTACTCCATGGCTATCTCCGCATTGCGCAAAAGAAGTAAAAGACAAAAAAACGAAAAGAGTCCAAAGCAGACCTGCCCGGGCGAGGGGAGGGTACGCAGAGGCTTTTTATCCGACTTGCTCTCAAAAGCAGTCATTCCAATTCTCTCCTTTGCATAAATATAGGATGTCACCGTTGTAAATGTACGCAAAAGAATAGGAAACTATGACATAGGAGGGGACCATGAAAAAAGAAGAGATCAAAGGGCACCGCTCTCTTCGGCAACGGGTATCGGAGCGTTGCCGTCAGCCCATGGAGGCGTTTGAGCATTTGGTGGTCTGGCGTGGACAAACCAACGTCACGGTCTACGGTTGCCGTCGGATCCTGCTCTATACCCCCCGTCGGATTTGCTTGCTGGTAGGGAAGCGACCGTTGTCGGTACTGGGACAGGGGTTGATCTGCTCGGCCTTTTGTGCCGGTGCGGTTACGGTACGGGGAGAGATCCGCGGCGTGGAGTATGCGGAGGGCACGGAGGACGGCGCATGAGGTATAGCCTGTTTCTTGGTGGATGCGTGACTCTTGCCACCGATGCCGCGGGAAGCACAGCGTTGCTGGATCTTTGCCTGCGAGAGGGCGTTTCCTTCGATCGTTTCTGCTACGATGAAGAGGGCGGTATCTCCTTTCGATGCTCGCTCCTCACGGCGCGTCGCCTGCGGCGGATCTGTAAGGATCGCTTGGAGTTGAGGATTTTGGAGCGCCGCGGTCTTCCTTCGTTTTTGTACCGTCACCGAAAGCGGGCAGGACTTGCCATCGGCAGTCTGCTGGCGCTGCTTCTCATCGCTTTTTCCCAGCGCTTTCTTTGGGATATTCGGATCCACGGGAACGAGCAAATGACCGATTCCGAGGTGTTGGCTGAGCTGAATGCCTGCGGTCTGACGGTGGGACGCTTCCTACCCGCCATGGAGGTGCGGGAAATGGAAAATCTTGTTCTGTTGCACTCGGATCGCATTTCCTGGATATCCATTGGCTTTCGCGGAACCGTGGCCGAGGTACAAATCGTGGAGCACAAGACCCCTGCCGAATCTCCGGAGGGGCGCCTTCCCGCCAATCTGGTGGCAGCATCTGATGGGCAGATCGAGGTTCTGGAGCTGTATCGGGGCAACGCCATGGTCAAGGTAGGGCAAGCGGTGCGAAAGGGCGACCTTCTGGTGAGCGGCTTGTATGACAGCAATCTTTACGGCTATCGCTATACCCGTGCGTCTGGAAAGGTGCTGGCACGCACCGAGCACATCTTTGTGGTGGAAATTCCTCTGTCCTATGAGGAAAAGCAATACGGGGAGCCGAAAAAATGCGACGTTTGGTTGAATTTCTTCGGTTTTTCAACAAAAATTTTAAAAAATAGTGGAAATCTACCTTCAACCTGTGATATAATAGAGGAAGAGAAGAACCTTTTCCCTTTTTTGGAGGCGGTGGTGCCCATATGGCTCTGCCGTACCGTTTGTTACCCTTATCAAACCATTCCGTCTACTCGGACGCCTGAGGCGGCATTGGAGTTGGCTTACGGGGCCCTGGAGCAGCAGCTGTCCGCCCTTTCCGGAGAGCGGACCCTCCTTCAAAAAAGCATTACCACCCGGCTGACCGAGACCTCTCTGCACTTGGAATGTCGCATTCTTTGCATCGAGGATATTGCGGTGCAGGTGGAATTTGAGATCAACGAAGAACCCTCTTGAAAGGACGTTTATGAACCGAAAAATTATCAAGATCGACCAAGCCGGCAGTACCGCCAAGATTTTTGGAAGCTTTGACCGCAACGCCGAGATGATCGAGGCGCAGTTCGCGGTCAGCCTCCGCAACCGTGAGAGCGAGGCGGGAGATTCCATCGTCATCGAGGGCGAGGATGCTGAGGCCGTGGAGAATGCGGCGCGGTGCATCTCCTATCTGCTGGAGCTGGCTCCCAAGACCGACGTTATCGAGGAGCAATCGGTGCAGTATGCCATGGATACCATCGCCTCCGGGGAGGGGGAGCATCTGCAGGAGATCGGCGATGCTTGCATCTGTCTTACCACCCGAGGCAAGCCCATCAAGGCAAAGACCGTGGGGCAAAAGCAATACGTGGATTCCATCACAAAGAACACCATCGTTCTGGGTGTAGGTCCCGCGGGAACGGGAAAGACCTTCCTGGCGGTGGCTATGGCGGTGCGGGCGTTGCGGGAAAAGAAGGTCACTCGCATCATTCTGACCCGTCCTGCCATTGAGGCGGGAGAAAAGCTGGGCTTTTTGCCGGGAGATCTGCAAAGCAAGATCGATCCCTACCTCCGTCCTCTTTACGATGCTCTGTACGAAATGCTGGGCATGGAAACCTATCAAAAGCTGGTGGAAAAAGGGGCCATCGAGATTGCGCCTCTGGCTTATATGCGCGGCCGTACCCTGGACGATTCCTTTATCATTCTGGACGAGGCGCAAAACGCCACCCCCGAGCAGATGAAGATGTTCTTGACCCGCCTGGGTTTCAATTCCAAGGCCGTGGTCACGGGCGACCTGACCCAAACTGACCTGCCCCGCGGGCAAAAGAGCGGACTCTCCACCGCCGTAAAGATCCTTGCGGGGATCGAGGATATTGGTATTCATTATTTCTCCGAGCGTGACGTGGTACGCCATCGCTTGGTACAAAAGATCATTCAAGCTTACGATCGCTACGATCGGGAGTTGGAGCGCAAGGAGGCCGAGCGCAAGGCGGCTGCACGCTTCCGCGCCGAGCGCGACCTTAAAAAACAGGAAAAATAAAGCAAAGGAAGAACGATTATGAACAGAAAAATGTGTTTGAAAGTGGATTTTGAAAATAAGCAGGAGAAGATTCCCCTGACCTACAAGCTCAAAATGCTGATCCGAGAGGCGATCGAGGTTACCCTGGATTACGAGCAGTACGGCAATCCCTGCGAGGTATCGGTCACCTTTGTGGATAACGAAGGGATCCACGCCATGAACCAAAAGTTCCGTGGCATCGATCGTCCCACCGATGTGCTGTCCTTCCCCCTCTTTGATTACACCGGAGAGAGCGAGGAGCCTGCCATCGACGAGCTGATGGGCATGCTGGGCGACGTGGTTCTTTCCCTGGAGCAGGCACAGATCCAGGCCGAGGAGTACGGCCACAGCTTTTCCAGAGAGGTTGCCTTCCTCACGGTTCATTCCATGCTCCACCTGCTGGGCTACGATCACGAGACGGGGGAAGAGGACGAGCTGGATATGCGCCGCCGCCAGACCGAGGTCATGGAGCAGCTGGGGCTGGGAATCGCTTGAACATAAGGCAGGAAGGAGAAGATTTCTATGAGCAGATGGGATAAGAATTCCGAGGACTACTTCCGCAATCGTTCTCCCAAGAAGCGGCGCCAAGAGGTGGACACCGCAGGGCAGACCGAAACCTTCCTTACCCGCAACGTGCGCTTGATCACCTTTTTGATCTGTCTATCGGTCTTTTTGGCCTTCTTCGGCCCCTGGAGCGTCTTCCGCATTATGGAGTACCTGGAAGCAAAGAACGATACACGGATCCCCATGACCGAGGCCGACCTGATCACCCTTTCGGAGCTGGATCGGGAGTTGTATTATACCGATATCAAGGGCTTTTTGAGCGACGAGAGCGTGCGGAGCATTGATTATTCAGTGCCCGGCATCAACGGCACCGAGATGAAGGAAAAAGAAGTAGAAATCTACTGCTACATCAGTATCGGAACCAAATACACCGCCCTAGCCATTGCCGATATTGAAACTCAAAAGATCATTTATTTCCGTGTCAACGAAAACGGCACCGGTGACCACGCCGACCTTTTGACCGATGACATTCGTGCCTTCCTTCAGGGCGTGCGTCTTCCTGCCGCCACCACCGAAGTAACCCAATAAGAAAAGGATATTTTTGAATGAAAAGAACAGGCTTTATCACCATCGTAGGCAGACCCAACGTGGGCAAATCCACGTTGCTTAATTCGATCCTTGGCGAAAAGATCGCCATCGTTTCCAACAAACCCCAAACCACCCGTACCCGCATTGCCGGCATTGAGACCCGGGGTGAGGATCAGTTCGTGTTCCTGGACACTCCCGGTATCTTCAAGCCTCAAAACTCTCTTGGGGATTTTATGGTCAAAACCGCCAACAGCACCATGCAGGAGGGAGACGCCGTGATCCTGGTGGCGGACGTGGGTTTTGCTCCCGGCGACGTGGAGACCAACGTCATCCATTATCTTCAGCAATCGGGAACCCCCGGGATCCTGGCCTTGAATAAGGTGGATCTTTATCGCCGCGAGCAGATCGCCCAAACCATTGCCGCCTATGCCGCGCTGTTTGATTTTGCGGCGGTGGTGCCGATCTCTGCTAAAAAAGGAAAGTATGTCAACGAGCTGATGGACGAGTGTTCCAAGCTGCTGCGGGAGGGTGAATGGTTCTACGAGGAGGATATGATCACCGATCAGCCTCAGCGGCAAATGGCCGCCGAGGTCATCCGTGAAAAGATCCTGCGAACCCTGGATAAAGAGATCCCTCACGGTGTTGCCGTGGTAATTGAGGAATACAAGGAGGAAGGGGATCTGGTGCGGATCCGCGCCGAAATCTTCTGCGAAAAGGCCTCTCATAAGGGGATTCTCGTGGGTAAGAACGGCGAGACCCTCAAGCGCATCGGAAGCTACGCCCGCCAGGATCTGGAGCAGATGCTGGATGCTAAGGTGTACCTCAATCTCTGGGTCAAGGTCAAGGAAAACTGGAGAGATAGCCAAAGAGGTATTTTGAACTTTGGATATACCGAGGAATAAGAATCAAGCCTTGGGAAAGGAGCAGATATGCAACACGAGTCGGTGGACGGAATCGTCGTCCGCGTGCGGGATATGGGCGATCACGATCGCTATCTCTCGGTGCTTACCGCCGAGCGGGGACGTATCACCCTCCTTTCCAAGGGAAGCCGCTCCATGCGTGGTCAGCAGATGGGGGTCAGCCAGCTGTACACCTACGGAAACTTTGAGTATTACCGCAGGGGGGATTTCTATATTCTCAAAAGCGGAACTCCCATTCAGCCCTTTTACGCCCTGAGCACTGATATCGACCGTTTGAACCTGGCCGCGTATCTTTGCGAGGTTGCCACCGAGGTGACCGACGAGGGAGAACCCGCCCATCAGCTGCTGCGCTTGCTTCTCAACGCCCTGTATGCCGTGAGTCGGGATCTCTATCCCCAGGCCATCATCAAGGGCGTATTTGAGCTGCGGGCGGCTGCATTGTCGGGCTACGCTCCCGAGCTGACGGGATGCGGAGCATGCGGAAGTGCCGAGAGCGAGCTTCTCTATCTGGACGTGATGAACGGCGCTCTGCTGTGCCCTGATTGCTTGCAAAAGCAGGGAGGCGCGCGTCGGCGGGGCGGGGAATACGACGAGATTCGCGAGGCCGAGCTTCTTTGTCCCTTAACCCCGGCCGCCCTGGCGGCGGTCCGCTACGCAGTAGAGGCGCCTATGGAGCGGCTCTTTTCCTTTGAATTGAAGGAACGGGAGGATTTGGAGCTTTTTTCCAAAACCGCCCAGGCCTACCTGCTGTCCCACTTGGGACGCGGCTTCGATTCTTTGAATTTTTACCATGCTATGCGAGGGGATACCCCTTGATATTGAAGGAACAATACCATGAATTTTTCGGAAAAGACAAGAAATACATTAGAATTTGACAAGATCTGCGCCATGCTGGCTGAGTGCGCCCCCACTGAGGGTGCCAAGACTATGGCGGGATTGCTTATGCCGTCCGGGGATACCGTGGAGGTCCTACGCCGTTTGCGTCGCACCACCGATGCCAAACGCCTCTGCGACGTCAAGGGCATGCCGCCCTTTGGCACGGTTAAGGACGTTTCTGCCGCCTGTGAGCGTGCGGTCAAGGGAGCCATGCTCACCACCCGAGAACTCTTGGACGTGGCGCAGGTGCTTCGCTCGGCCCGCTCCCTGGTGGAGTATTTAAAAAATAATAAGCCCTTCGAAACCTCCCTGGACGAGCTTTTCGAGCGGCTGTTGCCCAATCGCTTTCTGGAAGAGAAGATTACCCGATCCATCCTTTCCGAGGATATGATCGCCGACGAAGCCAGCCGAGAGCTGGCCGATCTGCGCCGCAAGATCCGTGATGCCAACAACCGCATCAAGGAGACGCTGCAGCACTATATCAACGGTTCTTACTCTAAGATCCTGCAGGATAACCTGGTCACCATGCGAAACGGCCGTTACGTGATTCCTGTCAAGACTGAATGTAAGAACGAAATGAAGGGCTTGATCCACGATACCTCCTCCTCCGGTGCCACCATCTTCGTGGAGCCTATGGCGGTGGTGGAGGCCAACAACGAGCTTCGCGTGCTGCAATCCAAGGAGGAGCATGAGATCGAGCGGATCCTGTTTGCACTTTCCGCCGAGGTCAGTGCCGCATCCGAATCCCTGCGGCTGAATTATTACAACATTACCGAGCTGGCTTTCTGCTTTGCTTGTGCCGAACTTTCCTATCGCATGAACGGAAGTGAACCCCGGATCTCGGGCGACCGTTCCCTGGAGCTCAAGCGGGCTCGGCACCCCCTCATTGATAAGAAAAAGGTGGTGCCCATCAACGTGGCCATGGGAAAGGAGTACGATACTCTGATCATCACCGGCCCCAATACGGGAGGTAAGACGGTAACCTTGAAGACCGTGGGTCTGTTTGCTCTCATGACCCAGGCGGGTCTGCACATTCCTGCAGATCCCGAATCGTCGATCTGTATTTTCGAGCAGATTCTGGTGGATCTGGGCGATGAGCAGAGCATTGAGCAATCCCTTTCTACCTTCTCCTCACACATGGTCAATATCGTGAGCATCATGGAAAAGGTGGATGCCCGCTCCCTTTGCCTGTTCGACGAGCTGGGCGCTGGAACCGACCCGGTAGAGGGCGCTGCCCTGGCGGTGGCAATGATCGAATCGGTGCGCGCGGCCGGAGCCATGTGCCTGGCCACCACCCACTATACAGAGCTCAAGACCTACGCCCTGGATACCCCCGGCGTGCAGAACGCGTCCTGCGAGTTCGACGTTTCTACCCTCAAGCCCACCTATCGGCTGATGATCGGAACTCCCGGAAAGTCCAACGCGTTTGCCATTTCGGCCAAGCTGGGACTTTCGGAGTCCATCATTGCTCTGGCCAAGGAGCACGTCAGCACCGACCATAAGAAGTTTGAGGAGGTCATCGAGCAACTGGAGGCCTCGCGCCTGGAGGCCGACCGCAATCGGGAGGAGGCCATGCGCCTCAAGGTCGAGTATGAGCGCATCAAGGCCGACGCCGAGCGGGAGATCAAGGTCCGCTTTGCTCGGGTAGAGCGGGAGATCGAGCAGAATCGCAAGAAGGCACAGCAAATGCTGGAGAGCGCCAAGGCGTCCAGTGATTTCATCTTTGCCCAGCTGGAAAAGGCCAAGAAGGCTGAGGCGGCAGGGAAGCTGACCGAGGAGCTGGAGGAAGCGCGTCGCGCGGTTCGTCTTTCGATTCGTGAAAACGAGGATAAGGTCAATCCCGTGGAGGAAAAGAAGAACGAGCGCTACGTTCTGCCTAGAGATCTCAAGAAGGGTGACCGCGTCTATATCGTCAATATAGATAAGGAAGGAATTCTTTTGGATACCCCCGATCGCAGTGGCTCGGTTCTGGTGCAGGCGGGCATCCTCAAGACCCGCACCAAGATCTCCAATCTGCAGCTCATCGAGGAAAAGACCCAGGTCATTCAGGGGAAGAAGAAAACGGCGGCTTCCGACTATCACGTTAGCGTGAACCGCGACTTCCGCGATGAGATCGACCTGCGTGGTCTGATGGGCGACGAGGCCTGGCTGGCGGTAGATAAATACCTGGACGAGGCCATGGTGGCCAACTTCGAGCGTGTTCGCTTGATCCATGGAAAGGGCACCGGCGCTCTGCGCAACGCCTTGTGGCAACGACTCAAGGGAGATCGACGTGTGGCTTCTTTCCGCATCGGTGCCTACGGCGAGGGCGACGGCGGCGTCACTATCGTGGAGCTGAAATGAACAAATCCCTACATTTTCTTACAAATTGGAAAATGTAGGGATTTTATGTTGCAATTCTCAACAATATGTGCTATAATGGAACAAAATAAGACCTTTAAATAAAAATATGAGGAACAATTATGGAAAAACAAGAATACGAAGCCGAGCACGCGGAAGAGGCGATTGCCGATCCCGTGCCCCCGGATGAGTCCTCGGAGCTGACAGAAGAGCGTGCTTTAGAGACGGAAGACTCTGTGGATGGGTCGGCAGAACCGATGGCAGAAGATTCCTTGGAGGATTCTGTAACCAAAGAGGGCGAGGCACTCCAAGTGCCTGCAGAATCTCAAGATCCCGCGGAGCTCTCCACCGTTGAACCGGAGCCGACGGTCCCGGGATTCGAATCTCCGGTTGCGGCCGCAGGCATTATGATCAAGCGCTCTCATCTGATCATTGGCGCTATTGTGGCCGTGGCTCTGATCGTGGGTGGTTTCTTTTTAGGTTTTTATCTAAGCGGTAATGGGGACGGTGGACTCTTTGTGGATCCCAATGCCCAGGATTACGGCAATATTCAAGGCATTCCCGGAAACACCAATACCGACGGCATCTCGATCCCGGGATATTCCAAGGTGGTTTTTCCGGCCGATGAGCGCGATGTGAAAATGGTACTGCTGAATCCCGAGGGCAATCCCTGCTACTTCCGATTTACGCTGATCCTTTCCCAAACCGGGGAGGAGTTGGTAAAGACCAACCTGGTGCCTCCCGGCATGGCGGTGACCGACCTTACCCTTTCTCGCAAGCTGGAAACCGGGGAATACGAGCTGGAGATTCTAATCGAATCCTTCTCTCTGGATCAAAGCTTTGCTCCTATGAATGGAGCAAAGGTCAGTACCGTGCTGTACGTACGCTGAGTAACTACGTTATAAGGAGAAACATCTATGAAA
>JAEIGA010011684.1_pt1 | contig 13329 bp, 33 predicted proteins | sample 9270691 | NCBI WGS metagenome assembly JAEIGA01 (sample SAMN17057246, study PRJNA624740) | gut metagenome | biome: biome; isolation source: fecal sample | host: Bos grunniens | place: China: Xizang | collected 2019
AAAATTATTATCGTCTAAAAAATTGTTTACAAGTGTTTCCGCTTTGCTTACTAAACTTAAATTATGAATATCTGCAAGCATATTATAATTTAACACCATATCATTATTCATCATTATTCTCCATTTCAATTTTCATTGTACTAAAATCAAGAATATATCCGTTTCCAAGATGAAACCTTTGTTTGTTGCTATGCCAAATAGGAATAGAGTATAGAAACTTTTTCCACTTTGTCATAAAAAACCACCTAAAACTATTCATAGTTGTTACCTCAAAAAATTACATCTGCTCTTTCTGTTCCATTCTTAAATCTTCCATCAAATCGTTTTCACAAGGAGGATTAAAACCTCTATCTTGTACTGAACCAAACTGACAACACTTTCTGTTAAGTTCTTCGTCAAACAAATTATAAATACAATCTTTACAATTCATATTTAAATCCTCCATCTAAAATCATTATTTTATTAGTTCAATCTTTGAAACAACTCCGCTACCTTCTCGGTAAAAATTGCCTACACCTTCCGTTGTTCCATCATCATATGTTATAGTTCCTTGTGTTCTTTTTTCAACCACACTATAATCTCCGTTTGGATAATAATTATAATCGTGCAACCAAGTAATAGTCCCAACCTTATTATTGTGTGGATTACAATCACTTATATATGGAATTTTTACTTTATCTCCAACCTTAAACATCCGAAAAATCTCCTTCTATTAGTATTCTATATTGTGCATTTTTAATTGCTTCATCTTTGGAAATGGTTTTCTTCATACTCCAATCAACGCCTACATTAAATGCACTTTTTACAACTTTGTCTAAATATTCTTTAAACTCTCTTACCGACATTTCATTTGCTTCTTTTTCGGCTTGTCTTATACGATTGATTTCATCGTCAATAATTTCTTGAATACTTCTATTATTTTCTTTGACTTGCACAATATTTTCTCCACTTAAAACCACACTTTTATATGCTTAATACTTATGTCTATTTTCAATCATATCCCAATAACAATCACAAGCCTTGCTTGCTTCATTAAATTCTTTTTGAGAACGAAAACTTATGCCGTGGTCACACCATCCAATATATCTACGAACAATCACGACAATATGTTTTTCGTGACATTTCATCCACACAACACAATCCTTAATAAGACAATCATTACCATATCTTTCATCTTCGTGTTGACGAATAATTTCCAACATAATAAATCCTCCGTGTTAAAATCACTCTTTTATGTGGTTATCATTATTACAAAGTGCTTCTGCTATTTTGTCTGCAAGATATTCTGTTGCCGTACAAAGAATATCATACCCAGAATCAAGTGCTTTTTGATTTTCTTTGTATATAACATCACTAATTATTTCACTTAATTTATCTCTATCCATAATAACCTCCCATATAAAATCGTCATTTTATTTGTAATCATTACGCTCAATACTATCAATCGCCAGAATAACCATTACTTGTGCAAGACCGTCGAATTGAGCATTTGCATCATAATATTCCAAGGTTTTTGTGGTTACATCAATTGTGGCAAGAACTTTGCCTTGTTCATCTTCGTTCTCGGTTTCCCAACCAATAATAAGGATTGCATTTTTTTCTTTGATATAAAACTTTTTCACATCTACCCAATCGGTTGGTACACGCACTTCTTCCCATCGTTTCATAGTTAAATCTCCCTATAAAATTATCCTTTTAATTGTCTGTCTTTCCAAAAATAATAATGACTATCTATTTCACACTCTATACAAGACTCGTCAAGATTACTAAAAATTTCTTTGCAATTCTGTATACACCAAACTTTAAAAGCGTTCCAAAGCTTTGTTATATCGGTTTCGTATTCGACTATTGAATCGTTCTCCCAAAACCATTCCATATTTTCTTTAATGATATTATGCAACTCACAACTCATAACAAAATCCTCCGTGTTCTCTTTCTTACACCTATATTATACCACAATAATGTTTGTTTGTCAAGTAGTTTTTAGAAAATTCTCTCTAAAATATTCTACAAATTTTCCATTTAATTTTTGTATAATATGTACAAATTACAGTTCAAAGAATTTAATCAACGCTCTACACATTGCATCTTCAAGCTCTTTCTTCCATTTAGGATTATTAAAATCAATCTCATAATGAATAAAAGTACTTGCATCCGTTTCTATGTATCCGCTCTCTTCATCGTAATCCAGCTTGTAAATTGCACTACAATTTTCTCCGTCATCAACACATAAATTATATTCAACGCCAAGCTCGTCGCCAACTGAAATAAATGCACAACCCCATTCGTCAAAGCAGTCTGTGTCAGCAATTTCTTTTAGCACTCTTTTCTTTGTTATATCACATTCAAAATAATATTCTTTATTATTTTTCAACTCTTTGATGGTCATCTTAAATTTCTCCGTTTACCAAAAATTTTGAATATTTAAAAATCAATATTTCTTGTTGCCAACTTTTTATAATATTTAAAAATCAAAGTTTCTTGTCCGCCCAATTAGAATAGCTCTTATCTTTATAGATAATCAAATATTCAAATCATGTATCCAAATCCAAGCTTCCTATTTTCATATTTACCTCTGCTTAAAATAATTCTTTTATGTTACATCATTACATTCATTGCAAGATTCTTCATCTGCTCAATGGCGGTTTTCCAATTGCCATTAAAAGCAATAGTTTCAAGTTCTACATCTGCCATATAATCCTCTAATTCTCCGTCAAATTCATAGGCAACAATATCAATATAATCATCAATATCGTTGTCTCTGCACCACTTTGTAGACACCTGCAACTCTACAAGAATATTCTTTCCGTTAGGATTTTCGCAAACATACCTTGCCATCTCTTCAAAATTAACAATATCAATCTTTGTTCTAATCCGTTCAACCTCTTTCATAATTTCACTTATATTATTAAATGTTTTGCTTTTTGTATAAATTTCAATGATTTCTTTCATATTTATTACCTCATAAAATTAGTCTTTTAATCAATAACTATAGCAACCGTAAACGCCATAATCAAAACATATGTTCCGTCTTACAAGCTTTAAATTTTTCATTCTTACACCTTCAATAAAATATTGAGGAGCTTCATAAACAGATTCGTTTTCGTAATAGTTTTCAGGAAAACGACTTGCAAATACTTTTCCACCATTCGTGCAAGGAAGATATTCCAAGCTACCACAATTCTTATTTGCAAAAACCTTTCCGTTTTCATATCCCAAAAACACACTATGATACTTTTTTGTACCATTGACAAGATTTTTTGTTGACAACAAAATATTTTCTGTGTCAGTTAAATATTCATCAACTACAGTATAATTTCTTTCTGTGCCATTCATTGCCATAACCCTACCGTTATCTTCAAAAGGATGGCAATTTCTATTATTGATACTTCCTACGCTTGCAAGTCTAGTATGATAGATAATCCATTTAATACAATCTATATCCGCCATTACACGCCTTACTATTTCTTTGTTAGTGAGACTTACACCCTTCTTAATAAAATAAGTTCCGTCATTATAAATAAAGCAAATGCCGTTACCATGACCGCCTAACTGTCTTTCAAGATAATTAAATAGATTCTCCAAGCCATATTCCTTTTCGATATACTTAATACCCGCATTATCCATCAAAGCCAATCTGCACATAATTTACACCTCCGTATAACTTTATTTCTTATTAATTGTATTTGTTTGTTCTTACCTTACACCAATATTATATCACACAATTAACTATATGTCAAGTAGTTTTTTGAATTGTTTACAAATTATTCATATTTTTTTATTCCAAACTATCTACCAATTTATTTAATTCGGTATAAAAATCTTCATCAACATATCCAGCCATATAATAATGAATTTCATTTATCCATTGATATATAAACTCGTCTATATCGTCTTCATAATCATTAATCCAATACTCTTTTGTAAACGCCTTGAATTTATCCAAATTGCGCTCAATCATCTCTGTCCAATTAACAATAGGAAAATCATCGTCTATATGTACTACATCTACCTTTTTGATAATGCCATTGCAAAACTTATCATATTCATCGTCCTCTTCTTCGATATAACAAACCGTAACCCCTGTATCATATACAGTATCGCATGTATCAAAATCGTCCTCTCTCATTTTCAAGTATTCGTAAAGTGTCATTGTTGAATCCTCCGTTATTGTGTATTATTTCTGTGATTATATTATACCATATTTTTGCTCTGTTGTCAAGTAGTTTTTAAAATTTCTTCCAACTTTTTTAATTTTTAGATATTCAATATTTTTGGTACGCCTACCAATTTATTTTAATTTTTAAAAATCAACTTTTTCTGTACTACCACCAAAAATATTTTATTTTTAAAAATCATAAAATTTTGTTATACAATAAAAGAGGCTGAGGATTTACCTCAACCTCTCATTTGTTTAATCCTTTGTCCAATAGTTTCCTATGCAACCATCTGTGCTATCCCAATGGTCGTGTACCTTAAATTTTCCATCAACCTCTTTGATACAAACCGTATGATGTCCACCGATATTTGCCACGATGCTCTTACCTTTGAAGCGTCTATCTTTGCTTATCTTCTCACACCACTCTTCTCCTGTGTACTTTGTTCCATTATCTTTACGAGGCTGAGGATGTTTCGTCCATCCTTTATCTTTTAAATAATAATTAATGCCTTGTGCCGTTGCATTATCATATCCCGTTTTGCATTGCACCTCTGCTTGTTCCATAACACATTTATTGTATGGAATATCTAACGCCGTACACAAAGCTCTTGTCACACAATCACCAGTAATTCTGTTCTTTGGATTTGCATTGTAAAAATGAAATGTTCTTGTCTCTGGATACTTTTCTTGTCTTGTTGCCATAACCTTTTTCCTTTTCTTTTTTTAATTGTTGTTGTTTTTAGATAAACTGTTGTGTTTTATCTTATACCTTATTATACCATATTATCGCCTATTTGTCAAGTAGTTTACTGAAATTAATTATGAATTTTTTGTAAATTAAATATTAATAATTTATGAACGACTATCCCAATTATTTATCATTTTTAAAAATCCAATATTTTTGGAAAGGCTGACCAGAAAAATCTAATTTTTAAAAATGATAAATAATTGTTTTGCAAAAAAAAGAAGGTTGAAATTTCAACCCTCTTCATGCTTTTGCTCCAAATAATTCATATCAACAAACTTTCCAACCGTTTCATACTGACTTACAATAATATCATAGCCTTCTTCTAAAGGGAATTTCTCTTTTAGCACCTTATAAACTACTTCTAATGCTATTTTATTTGTAATGCTCCGTTTGTCTGTCGCAAAGAAATGTTGTCCGTTCAATGCCACATTAATTTCGTAATACATAATTTGTCACTCCTTTTAAATCCAAGCTTTTGTTGTTAAATCGTTATAATAAAGTTTATATTTTACTTCTAAAATACAATCGTCATAAACACTCTTTAACTCGTCCAATAACGACTTGTATTCATTCTCAACCGCCTTTTTGGTAGTCCAATAATACGGCACATCTGCTTCGCTATGTTGCCCTACATGAGCGTAACAAACCATTCGTCCATAATTTGCTTTTAGTTCTGGAAAGAAAGCAACAATATCACCGCTCTTTTCTTTGCGAAAAATCACTTTTACTTTTTCCATTTTATACCACTTCTTTCTTAATAATCTTCGTCTTCTTCGTCATATTCTACAAACTTAAATTTGCCAATGCAATTATAAATTGTTTCTACTTTTTCAATTTTGTCTTGTTCTGCTAAATATTCTTCGTCTAACAATTTGTCGGCAAGTTCTTTTAGTAAATCTTCGTAATCTTCATCATTAAAGCAATGAACGATTTTATCAAGAATTGCTCTTGCATCTGTGTGATAATATAACCAATTTGCATAACTGCTCAAATCGTTTGCCCAACCGCTTAAATAATGTGTATTATCAAATACATCTCCGTCATTGTAATACTTGTAAACCAACTTATTTACCGCCGTAACAATTTGTGTTGCCTTTGTTTCCCCTTCTCCACGAACAGGTAAATACTTTTCACTTACTACATCAAACTTATCATAATATCCCCAATCAACTGTCATTTTAATTACCTCCTATTATATTAATTATCTAAATTTTGCTCCGTTTTTAATTAGGCTTGCCATAATAATTTTCGTTTCTGCCTCTCCAAATTCATAATGCAAGCGTAATATGTTATACATCTGGTCAAAAGTCATTTGTTCATTGAAATACTGTGTATCATCCTTGTACTCTGCAATGATATTATCGCATTGTTCTAAAGTCCAATGCTTGAATTGTCCGTTTACTCCGTTCATTCCAAACACACCCTTTATTATTATTTTACCATTCCTTATCTTCACTTATATTATAGCATATAATTTAATTGTTGTCAAGTAGTTTTTAAATAATTAATTGTAAACACTCTATGAACAAACTAATTACATTTTTCTATTGTTTTTAAAAATTGATATTTTCTGCACGCCAAAACAAAAATATTTAATTTTTAAAAATCGGCTTTTATTTACAAACAAAAAAAATAAAGGCTGAATTTCTTCAGCCTTTATCAATATTTGATTAAAATACCGTTCCATCTTCTAAAAATTCGTAATCATTTGCTTCGCAAATTTCCTCTAAATCTCTTTCGTCAATTTCATAGAAAAATTCATAGCCTTGTCTTTCATAACTGTTACAAAGTTTTCTAAAAATTCCTCTCACAAGTTCTTCAAATTTTTCTAATGCCTCTACATTGATATTTTTATATCCAGAATAAACATCTAAATCATATTCCCAATCTTCTTTAATATCAATGTAGTCAGCCAAAGAATAACAATAACGATTATTCATAGGGAGCTTAATTCTTCCACACTCTTCTGCATAATGCAAAATAGTTTTCTTTTCTTTTTCGGTTAGCGCATTTTCAAATTCTGCAAACTGTGTACCGCCGTTATGATTTTTCAAACATTCAAAAATACTTTTTGCATCAATTTCTCCATAAATATTAAATCCATCACCTTGACAATATCCCAAAGAATATTGAACGCTCAAATCATTTTTCCCAAAGAGACAATGTAAATCTTCTTTGCAATCATCAGTAAAGAATTCTGGAATTTGTCCTTCCAAATACCACTCTTTAACCTTTTCTTTTGCTTCTTCGTTTAATTCATTAAATCTGTACACATTGTACTTTACACATTCTGTTCTCATGATAATCTCTCCTTTTGTTTTGTTGTTTATAACTTTATTTGTTGTGTTAGAAAAGATATTATTTATCCTTTTCTTTGATTATATTATAGCATATAATTATATACTTGTCAAGTAGTTTTATGAAATTTCTTTATTATTTACAAACTATTCATATTTCTTTTATTTTTAGATATTGAAATTTTCTGTATCTGTCTCTACAGATAATCTTTATTTTTGAAAATTAAAAGTTTCTGTACTTGCTGTCAAATAAATTTCATTTTTAAAAATCGTATTTTTTTGTACCAAAAAAATAAAGAGGACAAAATTTCTTCTGCCCTCTTACTCTTCTTTTATTTCTCCTGTTTCTATATTACAAACAAGAATAATTATTTTATTATCTCGCTTGAATTTCCATACATTATCGGCTGGATTTACATACCATTCGTCCGTGTCAAGCTCTCCATAATGTTTTTTATAGTACTTATTTAAACGGCTGAATAATTGTTTTTCCGTTAATGTTTTCATTATTTACACCCCTATTAATAGCTATAATAACAAGTTAAATTCCAAGCATTACCCAATTCAAAATATACGCCGTACTTTTCAAAGATTTTTCTAAATTCATCTTCAAGCTTAACCCATCCAGACATATAACCATTTAAAACGCTATACAAATCTCCTTCAAAGCTCATGCTTAAAATGTTCGGCTCTCTTACATATTCAAAATAATCTTTCGGCTCTGCTTCATATTCAAAATATCTTCTTTCATTATAACAAAATTCTGTACCGTTTTTACTATTTGTACTCCAACATTTACCGTTAAAATAGATATGTGTATCAACCCACATTTCATGGTCATTCAACCAATTAAAAATTTCCTTTGCAAGAGCTTCTTTCTGCTTTTTTGTCAATGTTTTATTTTTCATTTTCAACCCCTCCTATATCCTTTGTAATTATATTATAGCATACAACAAACTATTTGTCAAGTAGTTATTATAAAATATTCTAAATATTTTTTCGTCACAAATAGTTATTGTTTTTAAAAATTGATATTTTTTGTATCTATAAAAAAAGAACCTTTCGGCTCTTTTAAATTGTGTTGTCGTCAATAATAAAATCCAAGCGTGTCAATACATCGTCTTGCTCATTTGTAAATGGATTATAAATATAATAGGTTAGAATTTTATCTCCTTTCTTTGCCCCTTCCACTCGTTGATAGCTAATATAATTTCCTCCGTCTTTGTTTGTATATCCTCCATCTTCCGCATTACAATTTAAAATTTCACCGTCTAATTTATCATTTGTCACCTTACCTACAATCTTTTCAACAATGATTTTTCCGTTTCTATTTGCCATAATTTCAGGCGTTAAATCCTCTGTGTCATAAATGTTTAGTGTGTTTACATTCTCAATCATTCCATCGTAAAATTCCACTTGTGAATTATAATAATCTGTTTTATCCTCTGCGCTTATAAATTTATTTGTTTCATTCTGCGATAAATTAAAACCTATTAAAATTCCAATGAATAAATATAAAGTTGCTTTTAACATGCTTTTCATTTTAAAAACCACCTTTATTTATTATCTATCCTTAATTATATTATAGCCTATCGTTAAATAGTTGTCAAGTAGAAAAGCTAATCACCAATTAATCTTCGTTTTCCAAAATTCAAATTCTTTGTATACGCCCACCAAATAATTATCATTTTTAAAAATTAGATTTTTCTATAATTCCGCCAAATAATTATCGTTTTTAAAAATTAAAGTTTTTTGTACTGCCACCAGAAAAATTTAATATTTAAAAATAAAAATTTTCTGGTGCGACAAAATAAAAGCTGAAGAAAAATTCCTCAGCTTTTAAAATGATATTTTTATATGCTTAATTAATTCCGTGTTCATCCATAAAAATAATTACCTTTTGGATTTTTTCCTCAATCTCTTTTATGGATTTTTCGTCTTCCGCTATCCATAGCTTGCTATCTTCATCACCAAACAATTCATAACACTTTTTACTGTTTGCAAGTCTTTTCTTTGCCTTTTCTAAAACTTTATTCCATTGTAAAAGCGTTTGTTCTCTGTTAGTTCTTATTACAACTTCCATTATAACCTCCATTTAAAATAGTAGTTTTATGTGTTCTCAATTTCTTTTACTTTTTCAATCATATAATCATAGATTCTTTCAATAGACTTTGCAAAATCTTCTTTATTACCATAAGTTTCTGCAAGGTGTACTGCGTGTTCTTTTTGTACCCCAAGTCCATCTCTTAATAGAAAAAGTTTATATTTAATTTCCGCTAACTGTTTCTTTTTTGATTTCTTAAAAAACATTCTTTAATGCTCCTTTGTGTACTGCGGATAATCGCAAGGTAGATTCTCCATAAATAAATATAAAAAAGTATCAATAGTTACTGTTGCAGTTATTCCGTGATTACATTCAATTTTTATCAATCCATTATTTAAATATGCATTAAATCTTCTGGGGTCATCTTTTCTCTTAAAATTTTTGATATGCCCATATCTTTCGAGTCTTTCCCAAATAGTCATATACATTGTTTAAATCCTCCACTTAAAATGTGATTTTTATTAGTTCAGTTCATCTTCAAAAGCATCACGCTCATATCCGTCATAAAATCTTACTTTATACATATTGCCAACATCTGCAATATCTGCTTCATCTTCCGTCAAAGGTCTAATAACTTCAACTTCTGTTCCATTGTACTTTTTCAGTTCACTATCGGTTGTATTGAAAATCTTTTTCATTATTAAATCCTCCACTTAAAATACATGTTTTATAATGTTATTTGTTTAATACTTGTAATAAACGGCTGACTCTCCGTTTGCATTTGTAAAATGATACCATCGTGTTTTACCGTCTTTGCAAATTCCCATATTTTCTACATCAACTAATGCCATAATTCCAGCGTTATAATCTTTTGTCATTTGAAAATATGTGCTTTCTTTTCTTATTTGGTCAATAGTCATTTTAACTCTTTTCATTTCTTTAACCCTCAATTTTTTTCAATATGCTTTCTATCACGGGTAATGATTCATTTTTTACAAAGTATGCTTCAAAGCTCTCGCCGTTATTCTTCAAGAATTCTTCAAGATTTCTCTTTTCCTTTTTCAATATAGATTCTAAACATAGCTCCTCAAAGCGTGTTAATTTTTCCATTTTTAAATCCTCTGTTGTTTATTTGTTGTTGTTTTCTTTTGTTTACATACATATTATATCATATAAAACACAATATGTCAAGTAGTTTTTTAAAAGTTTTTTACTATTTACAATTTGTTCATAATTTATCCGTAACCCCACTCGGCAACCCCAACAACCAATAAATCATCGTTTTTAAATATTGAAAATTTCTGACTCGGCGCATCAATTAATCTTCATTTTTAAATATCACATTTTTTTGGTACGGCGTTCCAACATTCTCTCATTTTTAAAAATTGATTTTTTCTGGCTGCCCATACAGTTTTCTTTCATTTTTAAAAATCAAGATTTTCTGTTTGCCAACCGCCAAAAAAAAGAGAGAGCCTTTCGACTCTCTCTTAATTCTTATAACCTTAACAATTATATTTTTCTTTCATTGCCTTAATAACTGCCTTGTTTGTTTCTTCGTCTGCAACATTATCCCAGTTATCGTTAAATTCTTCAATTTCATACATATCACCGATAATTTCATCACCGATAATATAATATACCATGTTAATCAATTTTTCAGGGTTGCTTAAATCCGTGTAAACCTCTCCAAACTGTTCTTTTTCGTAAGTCTGCACCAGTTCAATGGCTTCAAATACATCATATTCTCTCAAGGCTTCTTTTGCTTGGTAAGTGCCGATAATATAATAGTCAGTATTAAATACTTCGTTGTGTAAGTCGCAATAATAACCGCTATAACCATCTTCCAAAGCTTCAATAATGGCTTCAATTGCTTCTTCCTTCATTGCTTCGTGCTTCTTGTTGTACATCATTTTAAAAACCTCTTTTCTTTTTTTATTTTGATTTGTTGTTGTGATAAAGTTTTGTATTCCCTTATCTTCATTTATATTATATCATATATTTTCCTATTTGTCAAGTAGTTTTTGAAAAGTTTTTATATTTTTTTTGATTTTTAGATATTCCACTTTTCTGGCGGTCATCCACAAATAATTTAAATTTTTAAATATTAAATTTTTTTGTCCACCCTCCACCAATAAACAATCATTTTTAAAAATTGAAGTTTTTTGTAACGCCGTCACTAATAAATAATCATTTTTAAAAATCACATTTTTTTGTAACCCCAACACAAAAAAATAAGTGCTGGATTTCTCCAACACTTACTAAAACAAACGGTATAAAAATTTTATTCATTCACAACAACACAACAACAAAAGAAAAGAAGTTATACCGTTGTTTTACTATCTATACTATAACATATAATTTTCTATATGTCAAGTATTTTTTTATTCTTCGTAACTTTCCGCAAGCTCCGTTGCTACATCGTCCAGCATCTTGTCGTGTTCTGCTTTGTCCGTGTTGCTATGGATGGCGTATAACAATTCCTTTGCAAAATCTTTTAATTCTTCCTTGCTCATTTTATAATAGTTATTACAAATAAAATCATATGCTCCGTTAGGATTATTTTTTAATACATTGATTAATTCTTCCATGGTCTCCACCTCATTTTATTATTATTATAATTGCTTTGCTTTCCTTATTACATCTATATTATAGCATATAATTTTCTATTTGTCAAGTAGTTTTTAAAAAGTTTTTAAAAATATTTTTCCGCTCAACATTCCGCCAACCTCGGCAAAAATCCGCCAATCAACAAAAGATTATTTTTAAAAATCCTCTTTTTCTGTACGGCTCACAATATTTTATCATTTTTAAAAATCCGTTTTTTCTGTTGCACAAAAAAGAACGGCAAGGAAAATTCCTCACCGCCTTTTAAATCTATTAAATAAATAATGCTCTTACTAAATAATGTCTGTCTTTGCTTTGGTCTTTTAAAAGAATATCTGTTTTTAGCTCCTCTTCGACAATTTGTTTTTGTTTTTCGTTTAATTCTATCGTGTTTCCTTCGTGGTCATGGCTTGCAAATACACAATTACCGTAAACAATATCAAGGACTTTACCATCTTTAATAACTGCAATCTCTGGCTCTAACCCCTCGATAAATTTTCCCTCTTCATTGATAATAGTATCAATTTTATTTTCGTTAAATTCTCGGCTTAAATATGGTATCTCGATATAACCGCCTACAATCTTTTGTAAATCTTCCAATGTGTTTTTAATTTCTTTTTCTTTTAATATGCTACCGCTTAACACTAATACTTTCATTTTTAATCTTCCTTTCTGTTTGTTTGTGTATTGTTTATTGACAATTATATTATAATATATTTTAAATCATTTGTCAAGTAGTTTTCTAAAAATTTATTCCATATATTTTTATTTTTAAATATGGAAATTTTCTGGCTGGCGTGGGATTCTGCACAATAAATCTTGATTTTTAAAAATCGCTATTTTTTGGCTGAAAAAATTTTCGTCATCCCATTTTCTTTAATTTTTAAAAATCATAGTTTTCTGTTCGGCAAAAAAGAAAATAAAAAAGAGGCTGATTTTCTCAACCTCTTTTTATTCGTTTACTTGTACTTGTTTTCAATCAATCTAATTATATATCTTACGGCTTCAAGATTTTTTATGGCATTTTCCGCAAAACATCCCCAACCCTTTTTTATATTTTCGTTGTATTCTTCGACTAATTCCTTTTCTTTTTCTCTTAATTCATCGAGTGTAATATAATCTTTGCTCATCTTATTTTTCCTCTCTCAAATAACTTTTAATTCTTTTAATACGCTTTTTCCAAGTGTGTAAATATGGGTATCATTGCAATTATATTTTTCATACCATTCGCACATTGTAGAGCTTCCAACAAACGCCCGTAAACAATCAAAAGTCAAACGCTTTTCAAAGTCGTTATATTGTCCACTTGCTTTTAGTACTGGTGCATAGTCTTTAATCTTTTCTAAATTGTCTGCAAATGCTTTTTTTACTGTTTCAAATTCTTTTTGAAGTTTCATGATGTTTCATCCTTTCGTGTTGTGTTTGTGTGTTGTTTTATTTTACATACATATTATAACACATAAAAATATATTTGTCA
>JAEIGA010011685.1_pt1 | contig 13328 bp, 18 predicted proteins | sample 9270691 | NCBI WGS metagenome assembly JAEIGA01 (sample SAMN17057246, study PRJNA624740) | gut metagenome | biome: biome; isolation source: fecal sample | host: Bos grunniens | place: China: Xizang | collected 2019
CGGAGTTCCCCGGCCTGTGTCCGCACGATATGTATAGGTGGGCATGGGTGACGGGCGTCGGTGTGTATTGGGCAGAGGGACAGAGTGTATGGGGCAAGGACAGGGTGTAGGAGGGCATAGGCGGGTGTGTAGCGGGCGAATGGTGCTGGGTGGCCATGGGCATGGCGAATAGACAAAAAGACCCAGGCCATAATGACCTGGGTCTATCTGGTTCTCCGTGGCGTGGTGCGGGTGTCACGGGAGATTGCCAATCCTATACAGGGACCAGCACCGGTTAGGTGTAGCACCTGGTCCGCTGACCGTACAATGAACGCACCGGCCTCAGATAATGGGATTATAGCAGATTAATCTTTGTGTGTCAATCTGCAAGTTACATATCCGCCAATCCAGGCGAGAATAAAAATCAGAATCGCGGTTTCAATGATATCCATATTTACCTCACTTAATTGTAAACGTTGTTTCTTCCAGGATAATTCCACCCGGGTACCGCCTCGGCATCAGCTTACCCTCGAACGTGGAACCGGAGTGGAAATTATCATAGGTCACCTGCTCCTTAACGTTGTCCGGCATACCGGCGCAGGTGACTTTTGTCTTTCCGTCCACGGTCTCCATGTACGTCTTGGCCCGGATGAATTTACTGTCCTCAAAACAGCCTTCATTCTTCCAGGCGCCCAGGTGTGTGGGATGGATTTCCAGACCCTCCGGCGGGTCCTGGCCGATGAGGTGCAGGCTGTCCGTGTCTGCATATATGAAGCGATCGAAAACGGATTGAGCGCTCCGGATGGTTTTCTCACGGGCGTATGCCGTGATAAAGCATCCCATGGCGGTATAGACGGGGTCACGTTCTTCCGGGTCGCCGTAGCTGTAACGCACCACGTTGTCCTCCTGGTCCAGGTACGGGATTTTCTTCCGGGCCTTGGGGTTCGTGGCAAATTTGCCATACAGGCTATTGAGCATCAGCTTGGCCAACTGTCGCAGGGCGCCGGTGGTGGTCTCCTTGATGTGCATCCAATAGTCAATGTAGTCTTTGAACATACCCACGGCGCCCTTGAACTTGAACCCGTTGATATATGTCACATCGTCCAGGTCATAATGGTCCAGGAGGAGCTGATAGTCCACATTGGTGAGCCACATTTCTATTGGCTCATTCTCCCAATGATTGCCCACTTTCACCCGGCTGGTGGTGAGGTACTCCGTTTCCACAAATCGCCGGTTGTTTTTGAGCTGTAGGGTGGGCAGGTGCCCCTCTTTCAGCTCAAAGGTGCATTTGAAATGAACAATGAAAAGCGGGTATTTTTCATCCTCCTCCGGTACCCCGTCAAAGTACATGGGGTACCCATAGGGGAGCAGGCAGGTGTACATCGTCCAGGGGTACAGGCTATTGACGTCCAGGGTCATACCCTTAAGACCACGGGCGTTTTTGTGCTTCGGATTGAGATACACAAAACCGCCCTTGTATGCCCGCCGGATGTCTGTGTCCAGCGCCATCGGTAGCTGGGGAAACCACTTTTCAAACGTATCCTTGCCTATGATGCTCTTGTATCCGTTCAGGGCATCGGAGGCGTTGGTCATCTTTTTGAGGCCCTGTTCAAACTGTATCTTGAGGGCCTCGGCTACAATCTGGCAATCCGTGATAATGTATTCCTTTTCCTCCGGTGTCATCTCATACCCCACCGGTCTGGGTGCGGTGTAGTCGATGGAGCCCTTGCTCTGTTTCAGTTCAAAGGCCTTGGCAATCACGGCCACCTTGAACGGGAGTTTTTTCAAAGAGTCATAGAATGTGACTTTCTCATACTTCTTTGACTTGTGCCGGCGGAACACCACCTCAATGGAATAGAAAAGACCGTCATCCGTGATGAGGCAAGTGAAGGTTTTATCTTTCCGGCTTTCGCTGTACGTGTATCCATGGGTGAATAGCCAATGCAGGATAAACTCTCCGTCAAATTTGAGATTGTGGAAATACACCACGGTGTTCTTGTTCTGGAGGTACTCCATGAAACCGTCCAGGCTATTGCCTATATGGACCACTTCAAGGGTCTCAATGTCCACGGCGCAACCAGCCCAGACCCGGCAGTCATCCGGGTCTGTGGTGGTCTCAAAATCAGCCATGAGTTTCATGCGCTTTATTGCCATGGATTACATCCCTCTATTCCTCGTTAAATGGGTTCTCTTCCAATTCTCTCATTCCCAACAGGCTCCGAATACGGTTTAATTTGCCCATCAGGGCGATGGGGTCATATACGTATCCGATTTCCATATCCTCACCCTTGGTTTCGACCAACTTCCGGTAATCCTCCGGTTTCATCATCCGGATTTTCATTTTTACACCGGCGCCCGCCTCACCAAAAACGTTATCGATGGCCTTCATATAGTTCCGCTTATACAGGCGGGTCATATCGTCCAGATGCTCACCGCTCTGGATGCGGGCCTGCTTGTCCATGAAACTATTAAACTCTTCCATAGATTTGAACCGTTGCAAGGATTTGGATTGCCGTGATATGATGAAATCAGACTCTTTTCCCATGAGGCGGAGCTGGCTATTGTTGGGATTTAGCTTATCGGCCTCCGCCTGCATTTTCTTTCTTTGATAGTTCGACCTATTGACGGCCCTCTCCAGGGCCTTTTTCTGTTCCTCAGTAAAGGCCACACCGTGCTGGTTTATATAGCCCTCATCCGTGCGGGTGAGGTTCTTCCGGCCGGGCTGTCGGCCACCTTGATACTGTTGGCCCTCCCAGACGCCCAGCTTCTTGGCGTTTTTCTTTCTCTGTCTTTTACTTCCTTTTGCCATACGTTAGCCCTCTACATTACGATAAAAACCCCGGTACGTGTACCGGTAAATCATTAGGATGATTTCACAGGGTAGCATCTCATCCAGGCCTTGACGAGTTAGAAACTTGGCTACCCGGTCTTTTTCTTTTTTAATGTCCCGGGTGTATATGTCCAGCTTCTTCTGGCTGGAAAACTTGAACAAATCCCCGTACGGGCTTTTGTACTCGTACGGGGACAGGCTCAGGTCCTTATATACACCACGGCGGGAAACAGGGGTTTCTCCCATGGTGCACCTCCTTATTAGTCCTCAGGGAAGAAAACCACGTTGGTGAATGTGCGGTTGTTCTTGCTCTTCTTCTCGGTCATCAGGATGGGCAGGCCCTCGGCGTTGACAGCCTCGTGGTAACCCTCGGTCTCCAGCTGGGTCAAGCGGTCGGTGATGACAGTACCGCCAAAGTAGAACTTACCGGGGCGCTCCGCCACGATGAAGCAGGCGTAAACCTCGCCCTGGTCATTGGGCAGGAAACCGTATTCGGTGATGGTGTTCACGGTGCCCAGGAGCTCCTTGGTCTCACCCTTGTCACGACCCTCCATAAACGGCAGGCGTACGTCAAATTCCTTGGCTCTTTCTCTCAGGGACTTCATGCTCTTCATTTCGTTGCTCATAGGTGGCAACCTCCTATTATAATATTCGGCGGGTCCGGCCCACCTGGAAACACCGGCGATGTTCGCACGTGTGGCCCGTTTCCGGGCCTGCCGGTGCTTCCAGGCAAGCCGGGCCAGGTGGCCCGGTGCCGTTTATTTTAATGTGATGACAAGACAGCCGTACAGGTTTTTGGAATACCATATCTCCCGGATTTCCTGGGTGCTGATTTCCTCATAGTAGATGAAATCCTGTATCAGCTCATCCACACTATCATAGCGGATAGCAAAATCATCATCCTGGAGGCAGATGGTCATGTTAGGGTCCAGGAGGTGTATCAACTGGAATAGCTTCATTTCTCTCCCTCCTTTTTACCGCTCCACCCGTCACAGGACGGGTGGGTGATGAGCTCCTCAATGCGCTGGCCTACAGGGGAATTCCAGAACCGGGTAAAGTCCTCATAATCAAAGGAAACGGTGATGGTAATCATTTGCAATCCTCCATTTCCCGGAGGGTGAGCTCAAAAATCTGTTTGGTAAGTTCGGCCCTCAGCTTCTCATCCGGGCAGGTCTTAAGGACCCCGCCCATCACATGGCCAAATGCCACCGGAATCTCTGCCAGCAGGTCCAGAACCGTGCCCTCAACTTTTGCGTTCACGATACCCTTGGGCCCGTCTATTTTGAGTTCAATCATGTCCGTACCTCCACACTATAACCGGCGCTGTTGAACATAGGCAATGTTCCAAAGTACGCCCGGTCGTTAATCATCTTCATGTTGGTGATGGCCTTTTCCTCTGCGGCGTAACCATAGTGTAGAGTGTCCCAGTTTAGGTCTGTACTCCGCTGGCCTTTGATGCAATAACCATTCTTGTAAAACCCACCCGGGGCGATGTAGCCCTTTTCAACTCTTAATGCAACATACTTCATTTTGACAATCTCCTATTTTCTGTAAATTTGCGCGGGTGCTAACCACATTTCTAATTATACACATTTTTCGGAAAATGTCAACACATTTTTTCAATTTTTTGCGAAAATGTGCAAATTTTCTTGCCTTGACAATTTCAACAAATTTATTATAGTAATATTGTATATTTTTATAGGAGGTTGCCATCTATGCCCAATCAATTTAACACCCTGGAAGAGGCCCAGGCCGAAATCATCCGGCTCAATGAGGAGCTCACCGAGCGCACCAACGAACGGGATACATTATCCCAGGATAAGACCACCCTCACCCAGCAGAATGAAAGCCTGCGCCAGCTCAACCAGAAGTATTTTAATAAGTTAAGTGCACAATATTCTCCGCAGGAGGACAAAAAGGACATTGAGGAAGAGGTCCCGTCCTGTGAGGATTTTGCAAAGACCCTAAATATTTTATAAGGAGGATAACAAAAATGGGTTTTTCTATCAGCGTACTCAATAACATCCGTGCCAACGCATCCGAGGAATACCAGGCTCGTATTCCGGAGGCAACCCAGGGCAACCTGACCACCATCGGCCATGCCCTCCAGACCTACACCCCTCTGTACAATGAGTTCTCCACCGCTCTGCTCTGCAAGATTGGTAAGACCATGGTGGAGTCCAAGCTGTTCAAGAACCGCCTGGCCCGCTTCAAGTCCGGCACCATCGTGGACCAGCAGGACGTGGAAGAGATTTTTGTCGAGATGGCCAAGGCTGAGGGTACCTATGACCCCGCCGGCCCCAACCCCCTGGGCAGACGTGACACCGTCCAGGACAAGGTGGCCTACCACCGCATGAACCGCCAGGACGTTTATGTGTGCTCCATCGGTGACCTGGATTTCCGCCGGGTATTCCGTTCCGAGGCTACCCTGGACGCCTACATCACCAAGAAAATCAACGCCCTGTACTCCGGCGCCAATAAGGATGAGTTCCTGGTCATGGTGAACCTGCTGGCCACCTATGACGGTTATGCTGAGTATGAGGTCCCCACGATCGCTGGCACCAATGCCGGTGAAACCGCCAAGACCTTCGTTAAGACTCTGCGCAAGGCTGTCATGGACGTGACTCTGGACAGCTCCACCGAGTTCAACAAGGCCAAGGTGGAAACCTGGTCCAACCCCGGCGACCTGGTGCTCCTGGTACATAAGGACGTGCTGGCCGAGGTGGACGTGGAAGTCCTGGCCAAGGCGTTCAATATGGGTAAGACCGACATTGAGGTGTCCGTGGTGCCCATGCCCCACTTCGGTGAGCTGACCAACACCTACGGCCTGCTGGTGGATAAGGATTGGTTCCGTGTCTGGGACACCCTGAGCCACATGGAGCCCCAGCGCAACGCCCACGGCCTGTTTACCAATTACTTCTACCATGTCCAGCAGATTGTGAGCTGTTCCCCGTTCAAGAACGCCGTGCGTTTCAAGGCCGTGGCCGGCTCCTGAGGAGGTAAAACATGAGCACGCCAGACACCGCCCTTTTTATCTGTTCCGGTGTGCCCCTGAATAACACATATGAGCACACCCTGTATTTTGAGGATAAGACCCAGCAGGAAATCTATTTCATTACCAAAAATGCGGCCAGTTTTCTCAAATACTCGTTCATGAGACCGGAACACAAAATCAAGGTGGTGGGCGATTTCAACGATGCCCACGCCTGGAATTACCTGTATTTCCAGAACCCCGGCGGGAAACGGTTCTACCACTTTATCAACAAGGTGGAGTATATCAATGACAACACCGTGGAGCTGTCCGTCGAGCTGGACGTCATCCAGACGTTTATGTTCGATTGGGACCTCCAGGCGTGCCTCATTGAGCGCACCCACACACCGACCGACGTCTTTGGCGAGCATACCATTCCGGAGGGCCTGGAGACGGGCCCTCTGGTGCGGTACTCCACCAGTAATATTGCGCTCAATGATTGCTATATCATGATGCTGGCGTCCTGCCAGAAGAATGGCTATAGCATCCGGGGCCGTATGTACGGCGGTGTGTACTCCGGCCTGGCCTGCTATGCCATTCCGGTGGAAAACCTGGATAAGTTTGAGGAGTGGCTGAACACCGCTGAGAGGGATGGCTTTATTGATGCCATTGTCTCCATGTGGATGTATCCCAAGGTGTTGGTCAATGCGGATATCCCGGAAACCCTGGAGGACCAGCTCACGGAGCCATTCTTCCCGGTGACCGGTGTAAAGACCTATTCCGGTGATTGGTTTAGCGACCCGTTCAAAATCATGTACCCAAACGACGCCCACCCGGAGCTTCTCAACGGTGTGAGCATTCATAACAAAAAGACGTTGTGTTACCCCTACACCCAGCTCTACGTCACCAATAACATGGGCGGGTGTGCGGTGTACCACCGGGAACGGTTCACCGACCAGGAGTATACGTTCAAGCTGTACGGCGCTCTGTCTCCGGAGAGCGGTGTCAAGCTGGCACCGGAGAACTATAAGAACGTCCTGGGAGACACCATCAACTATGAGGAGGGTCTCACCATGCCGGCGTTCCCCACCTGCGCCTGGAATGCGGACGTTTACAAGGTGTGGCTGGCCCAGAACATGGCAAGCCAGCAGACCACCATCCAGCAGGCCAAGACGGAGGCGTTCCTGGGTGGCCTGGGTGCTGTGGCCGGTATCGCCGGCGGTGTGGCAACCGGAAACGCCTTGGCGGTGGTGGGTGGTGTGGCCTCCGGTTTCATGGCTCTTAAGAACACCCACAACACCATCCAGAATATCATGGCCCAGCGCCAGGATATGAGCGTGCAGCCAGACCAGGCCAGAGGACAGCAATCCGCCTCTGTCAATCTGGGTAATAGCCGGATGGGCTTTACCCTGTGCTGGCTGTGCCCCACACCGGAGTATATCCAAAGCATCGACGACTATTTCACTCACTATGGCTACCGGGTCAACCAGTTTGGTGTCCCCAGCCTGAAGAACCGGGACCGCTTTACCTACGTCAAGACAGCCGGCGCCCTGGTGCTGGGTCCGTTTACGGCAGAGTACCAGCGCAGGATACAGGATATCTTCGACCACGGTATCACGTTCTGGGCATACCCCAATGCGGTGGGTGACTATAGCGAGCGCAACCTTACGTTGTAAGAGGTGAGAAAATGGCAAGAAAAAGAGCAACACTTACCGACCTGCTGAATGACCTGACATTCCGGTCCCTGTTCGACCGGTACAGGCTCATTTGCATGAATGAATATATCTGGGAGGGTCTGCCGGACGGTATCGAGCCCAGACACATCGAGCGCCTCCTTTTTAACAAGGGTTTCGCCTGTTTCTTCCGGGACCCGCAAATGGCCCATATGTGTCTGGAATGTGACACCGGCGGGGAGGTCAATGTCTATGGTGACCCGCTGTTTTACCGGGCCCATGGTTTCAACTACCAGCGCAGAGTGTCCACGGATGATTGTGTCATCATCCGGAACAACCTGCTGGCCCTGCCCACGGAGCCCTTTGTCCTCCATTATGTGAATAAAATCACGGAGGCCGAGCGCACCATGGACGTGAACATCAAGGCCTGCAAAACCCCTATCGTTTTCGCCTGTGATGACAAGGACGTGCTGACGTTCAAGCGGATTTTCCAGCAGGTGGATGGCAACGTGCCGGCGTTCTTCGCTGACCGTGGCCTCAACCTGGACAGCATCACCGCTTTCCAGACCGGTGCCAAGTTCATGGGCAACGAGCTCATGGACTACAAACGGGCGGTGGAAAGTGACCTGCTGACGTTCATCGGACAGAACAATACCCCGGTGGATAAAAAGGAGCGCCTCATCACCGACGAGGCGGAGGCCAATAACCAGCTTATTGCCTCCTTTGCCGACCTCCAGCTCCGGGCCCGTGAAAAGGCCTGCGAGGAAATCAACGCCATGTTCGGCCTGAACGTATCCGTTCGGAGGGATGTGGAGAAACCTGTGGAAACTGTTGAAAAGGAGGGTGACCAGGATGATTTATCCGCTTAACTATGACAACACCGGCGTAACCGTGGAGCTGGGCGACATCGTGGCCTCCGGTGTGAATGTCTGGGATTTTGACTATCCGGTGCCTACCCCGCAGGTCACCTATAACGGCAAGACCGCAAAGGTGCCTTTTGACAAAAAGACCTTTGAGCAGAAAATCCTGGACCACTACCGTTTCCGTCAAATCGGCCAGGAGACCGTGGGCCGGTGGCTCCACTACTTCCGGACCCGCATCCGGGAGATTATGCCCTACTACGTCCAGCTCTACGAGTTCGAGGCCAAGTGGTGGAACATCCAGGACCCGCTGGAGAGTTACAACCTGACGGAGACCTTTGAGCAGGAGAGCACCGGCACCGGAAACACCTCCGGAACGAACAGTTCCGAGACGTCCGAAACCGGAACAACCTCCGGATCGAATAGCTCCGAACGGGAGGAAACCAAAAACCGGACAGAGGCAACCGACGCCATCGACAAAACGGACAAGACCGTCAAGTTCTCCGACACACCCCAGGGTGGCCTCACCAACGTGGTGGCCGGTTACCTGACCAACGTCACCATGGAGGAGGGTAATGACACCAAGACCCAGGACGTGACCGAGAACGCCACCGGCTCCGAAACTTTGTCCGGAACCTCCGAGCAGACTTCCACGGACACCGGCACCGCCTCCGGCACATTTAGCCAGAACAGCGAGAACGCCGGCACCGTAACCCACACCCTGACCCGGAGGGGTAACATCGGCGTCCAGCCTCTGGGCACCGAGGTGAAGAACATCCGGGACGCATTCATCAACATTGACCTCATGGTCATCAACGAACTCAAGGACCTGTTTATCCAGGTTTACTAAGGAGGTAAGACATGAGCATTAAACCCCTCAATCATCACTATGCATTTGAAAATCCCGCCTCCGTGTACGATGAGGAGGCCCTCACCGCCCTGGAGCTGGCCGGCCGTACCACCGCCAAGGTCAATGAGTGTGTGGAGCAGGTAAACAGCATCCCGGAAAAGGTAAAGGCCGATGTGCTGGGCCACATCCAGGGTGGGACGTTCGACCGGCAGATTGACGAGCACACCGCCGAACTGACACAGCACATCACCGACACGGAAAGACAGTTTGCTTCCGACCTGGAGGGCTACACCCGGACAACCGACGCCCGCATTGATGGTCTGGTAAATTTGACGCCGGGTAGCACCACCGGGGACGCCGAGCTGGCGGATGCCCGTGTGGGTGCCAATGGTGTCACCTACGAGAGCGCCGGTGAGGCTATGCGCACCCAGGCGCTCCAGACCATGCCCAAGGTGACCTTCTACAATTTCTTCCTGGAAATCGACACCGTGAACAAAACGGCCAGGATTTCCCGGAGCACAAACAACACGTTTATCTATAGCGTCGCCCGCCGAGATGAACCCATCAATACGTACGGTGCCACACTCACACCGGACCACACCACCTATACAGACTCCGCACCCGTTGGTATCTGGCTGGATGTGACCAACCCGCTGGCTTGCCTGTTGCGTGCTGAGTCCATCAAGGATTTTGCTCCGGCACCCTCTCACATCCTGCTGGCGTCCATCTACAAGGGTTTCGTGTACCCTGCTGGCCTGGGCGCTGAGCACATCAAGGTAAACGGCCTGTTGATGGTGGAACAGCCCAACACCCTGAGAAAGAACACAACCACCCGTGTGTTATTCTACAAGGGTAAGCTGACCATTGACCCCGTCAATAATAAGGTCATCATTGGTGCCGGTTCTATTTTGGGTATGCCGTTCCTCACTCCCGGCGCTGTCGGTGTTGAGGAAACAAAAGTGCTCATTTATTCTGTGTCGAGTGTGGTCCAGTACCTCATCATGAATGGTGAGACCCTCAACCTCACCCTGGGTGACCGGTACTATAAGTTCAAGGATGGTGAGTTCTGTCTGGGTGCTTTCCTCAATGGTGAGTTTACCCCTGTTGAGGTGCTCCCGGAGCACGTGTCCTATGTGGGAGCCAAGCCTAATGACTCCACAACCCAGACCGGAAAGCACACCTATATGGCGGATTTCTTCGCACCGCTGGGGGACCCGGACAAGCATACCAAAATTGTGCTTATCGGCGATAGCATCACACACGGTAGCGGTGGCACCGGTTACGCCCAGGACGGTGACCTCATCCTGGACACCGGCGCAAACCAGTATTACAGGAACCCTAACGGCTTATGCTGGGCCAATCTTTTCAAAGCGGGTGTCGAATCGAAATTCAACGCCACCGTTATTAACAATGCGATTTCCGGTTTCACTTCCACCACGGTAAACAACTACAAAACCAAGCTAATCCCCGCAGATGCCGACCTGGTTATCTGCATGATTGGCACCAATGACCGGAGCGCCACACCTGGGACCACCGGGGAAACAGCATCCGACGCAAAGAGGCGTTTGTATAATAATCTCACCAAAATTATCAACTACGCCAACAGCCTGGGTGTGCCTATGTTGCTTTGTACCTGTTTCCCCACTTCCAAAGTCAACCAAACCCAGGTGGCCCGCCTTTTGGATATTACCCAGGTGAATGGTGTTATTCGTAAAGTGGCAAGCGACTTTAACATGGATTTCTGCGATGTGTTCACGTATCTACATAACAATTACAACGACAAATTTATTGATGGCGGTATCACACCTGATTACGGCGCTTTTTTAGCAGATGGCCTCCACCCAAACGATGCGGGACATATGTGGATACTTAATGCCGTTATGAGTAAAACGGGTGTTGGTGTAAGCCTCGAAGAGTGTGCCAATATTTTATTCCCAGAGGGTTAACATATGGAATTTGTTGAAATTGTTGAGCTCATCAATACCGTGGGCTTTTCCGTTGTCCTGATGGCCTATTTCCTTATCAAGGATTGGAAGTTCAACCAGAGCATCACAACCGTGCTCTCCGAAATCAAAGAGGTGTTGGCAGAGCTCAAAACCTACCATGCCAAGGAGGAAAAGTAATGACGCACATCGTGAAATTTGGGGAGACCCTTACTTCCATTGCCAAGAAGTACGGTACCACCGTGGAGGCCCTTGTGGCCTCCAATGGTATCAAGAATAAAAACCTCATTTTCCCTGGCCAGGTGCTCCAGATCCCGGTGAAAAATGCCGGCCCTGACATTGGCGAACAACTCGCCACCGTCCTGGATGACATTGAGGCACTACCCTCATTCAAGGTCCTGGAAAAAATGCTATAAGGAGGTGGTGCTATGTACTCCCAACAGATATGGGATTATCTGCTGGCCAAAATCGGCAATGAGTACGGCGTGGCCGGTCTCATGGGTAACCTCCAAGCGGAAAGCGGGCTCATCCCTCACCGGCTCCAGGGCGACTTCTCCACCGGCTATGTGACGTCCGTCCAGTACACCCGGGATGTGGACGCAGGCATCATCTCAAAGAATGACTTTGTTCACAACGGTCCAAATGGCGGTGGCTACGGCCTGGCCCAATGGACATTTTACACCCGGAAAGAAGCGCTTTATAACCTATGGAAAAATGGACTATATGACTCCATTGGCTCCATTGACCTGGCGCTTGATTACCTATGGTATGAGCTGGTAAACCGGTACTCCGGTGTTCTGTCGGTGTTGAAAAATGCCTCCAGCATCCGGCAGGCATCGGACAAGGTGCTCCATGACTTTGAGAGACCGGCGGACCAATCCGAGGCGGTGGAGGTCAAGCGGGCCAGCATGGGACAAGCCTGGTATGACAAATACGCCACCGGCTCCAGCTCCGGTGAAACGCCAGACCAGCCTGCTGTGGTTAAACCCAAAAAGCACAGTATGGGCCTCCTGTTAATGGCGCTGGCCACCAGGAGGCGGAAATGAAAACAATATGGCTGGCCCTTTGTATCATCATTCTGGAAATTGTGGCCATTCTCCTATTGGACCCAGCCAGAGAGATGTACAGCAAGAGAGGAGAGAGGAAAATGTGGTGGAATAGGTCTGGGATACTCTCCCATAATCGCATCATGAATATGGTGTTATCTAACCGTGGTGGTGGTAAAACGTTCGATTGCACCTGCTGGGGTATAGATGACTACAAAAAGAAAAAGGCCCAAACGGTATGGGTCCGCCGGTACCAGACCGAAATTGACGAGATGCTCAATAACGGGAAATTCTTCGATGCGGTTCGTGAGTTTTACCCGGAGGACGAGCTCAAAATCGAGGGCAACCTGGGGCTGGTTAATGGTGAGGTGGCTTTCTATTTTGTGGCGCTGAGCACGTCCCGCCAGCTCAAATCGAACAACTATCCTGGTGTCAATAAGATTATCTTTGACGAGTTCATTATTGACAAGGGTCGTATCACCTACCTCAAAAACGAGGTGGAGGTGTTCCTTGACCTGTATGAGACCATAGCCAGAACCCGGGACAACGTGCGGGCCGTTCTGTTGGCCAACTCCGTCACCATCGTCAACCCCTATTTCCTATTTTGGAATATCAAGCCCAACACAAATAAGCGCTTTACGGTCAAGGGCCAGGTGTGCGTGGAGCTGTTCACCGATGCCGATTTTGTGGCCAAGAAAAAACAATCCCGGTTCGGCCAACTTGTCCAAGGCACCCGCTATGGTGACTATGCCATTGACAACAAATGGCTCATGGACAACGAAACGTTTATTGAACCCAAGAGCCCCAAAGCGGAGTTTATGCTGGGCATGAAATACCAGGGCATCATGTATGGTTTCTGGGTGGATTATGACCAGGGGCTCATCTATGTCAACCGGCAATTTGACCCAAGCTCCTACTCCCTGTTCTGCCTCACGAAAGAGGACCACGAGGCCAACCTCCTGCTCATCAAATCCCTGGGCGACAGCAAACGGGTCCAGCGCATCGTGTTCGCTTTCCGAAACGGCCTGCTCCGGTTCGAGGATATGCAGGTCAAGAACCAATTTTATGAGTTTATCGGTTTCTTTGTGCGTTGACCGATGAACCGGCCCAGCTACCTTCCCCTTGGGTGGCTGGGTCTTTTTGTCTATTCGCCATGCCCATGGCCACCCAGCACCA
>JAEIGA010011686.1_pt1 | contig 13328 bp, 17 predicted proteins | sample 9270691 | NCBI WGS metagenome assembly JAEIGA01 (sample SAMN17057246, study PRJNA624740) | gut metagenome | biome: biome; isolation source: fecal sample | host: Bos grunniens | place: China: Xizang | collected 2019
AAAAGATTAAGTACATATATTTATGTAATACATGGTGCTTTAATACCATCTATTAATTATTTAGTATATAAAATACTAGGTTTGAATCACAATGTATATGTATTTATAATAGATATAATATTATGTGTTATTATTTATATAATCGCTCAGGCGATAATAAATAAATATAATAATAAATTAACAAGGATAATGAAATATTCATATTAGATAGGAGGATATAAATGGATAATTTAAAAGAATTTACTAATGAAAAGGTAGTAGAATTAGTAAAAGAAAAGAAAGTAGGAGCAAAAGAGTTAACAGATTCTGGTATATGTCCAACTTGCTTTGATAAAGAAAATGATAATGTTTTATTTGGTAAAGCAGATAATATTTTATATGAAGATGATCAAATATATGCTTTATTAGTAGGTAATCCAAGAGCAGAAGGACATACCGCGGTATTTAGTAAAAAGCATTATAAAGATATGATGGCTTTAGATGATGAGTTATGTTCACATATATTCTTAATTTCAAAGAAATTAATGAATGTTATAAAAGAAGTATATGGAAGTGAAAGTGTTTATATATGTTCTATGTGTGATGGCCCAATGAATCATTTTCACGCTCAATTAATACCTAGATATTCTGATGAAAAAAGAGGTTCTAAAAATTTTGTTAAAGAAAGAAAAGAATATGTAGAAGATATGGATAAAATTATTAAAATAAGAAATTTAATGAAATAATAAATTTTTACTTGAAAAAAATATTTGTTATGCTATAATTGATTTCAATATAATAATTTATAGGAGGCATTATGAATAGATTCCTACTTATAAAACTTCGTAAGAAAAAGAAAAAGGTAGTATCTATGGATTTGTGCGGCCTATTTAATAAAAGACTTAAATGCGTTTAATTAATAACGTATTTAGGTCTTTTTGTGTTATAGGAGGTGTTAAAATAAAATAATAAAAATCTAATAAATATAAATAAGAAAGGAAAAAGAGATGAAAGAAGTAATATTAATATTAGATGATAATGGCAAAAATAATCAATTATTAGCAAAAAAAATTAGAAGTTTTGGTGTATATTCATTAATACTTCCTTATAATACTAAAATAGGCGAAATAAGAAAGATAAATCCCAAGGGGATAATTCTATTAGGAAATAACAAAAAAGTCCCTAAAACACTTATTAATTTAAATATCCCGATACTTACATATGGAATTATTGAAGATACAAATAAAGAAAATAAAAAAATATATATGAATGATTATGTTTACACTGATGATAACAAAAAAGATAATAAAAAACTAAAAATATTTATTAAAAGGATTTGTAAATGTAGATGTAATTGGAATATGAGAAATTTCATGGATGAACAAATTAATCTAATAAAAGAAAAAGTACAGGACAAAAAAGTATTACTTGCACTTTCTGGAGGTGTAGATTCATCAGTTTTAGCAGTATTAATAAGTAAAGCTATTGGCAAAAACTTAACTTGTATATTTGTAGATCATGGATTTTTAAGAAAATATGAACCTGAAGAAGTAGAAGAAGTTTTTACAAAAAGGTTTAATGTTAATTTTATTAAAATAGATGCTAAAAAAAGATTTCTAAAAAAATTAAAAAGTGTAACTAATCCGGAACAAAAAAGAAAGTTAATTGGTGAGGAATTTATTAGAGTATTTGAAGATGAATCAAAGAAATTAGGTAAAATAAATTTTCTTGCACAAGGAACAATTTATCCTGATATTATAGAAAGTGGTATTGGTAAAAATAAAGTTATTAAATCACATCATAATGTTGGAGGGCTACCTTCTAAAATTTCATTTGATGAAATCTTAGAACCTTTAAAAGATTTGTTTAAAGATGAGGTAAGAAAATTAGGTTTAGAATTAGGCCTTCCAGAAGATTTAGTTTATAGACAACCATTTCCTGGTCCTGGACTTGCAGTTAGAGTACTAGGTGAATTAACAGAAGAAAAATTAAATATTGTAAAAGATGCTGATTTAATATTTAGAGAAGAAATAAAAAAAGCTAAATTAAATAGAAAAATTAATCAATATTTTGCAGTTCTTACTAATATGAAAACTGTAGGTATTAAAAACGAAGAAAGAAGTTATGAATATACAATAGCACTTCGTGCGGTTGACACTATAGATTTTATGACAGCAAAAGCTCATAGAATACCACATGATATTTTAGAAGTAATTGTAAATAGAATTATTAATGAAGTTGTTGGTGTAAATAGAGTTGTATATGATATTACACCTAAGCCAACATCAACTATTGAATATGAATAAAAACAGATTATATCTGTTTTTTTATGTTATAATATTTTTGATAGAGAACTAAGGAGGTTTATATGAAAGAGATAAAATGTCCAAAATGTAATACTACTTTTAAAATAGATGAAAATGATTATGAATCAATTGTAAAACAAATTAAGAATCATGAGTATGAAAAAGAATTAAAAGAAAAAGAAGAGACATTTAATAGAGAAAAAGAAAGCGCTATTAAATTAATTGAATCTAATTTAGAAAAAGATTATTTAAATAAATTAAATATAAAAAATTTGGAAATAGAAGAATTAAAAAACAAATTAAATCTATTAGAAACGGAAAATGAATTAAAAGTACATAAAGCGATTAATGAGAAAGAAAAGATGATTAATTCATTAACAAATGAACTTGATATAAAAAATAAAGAATATAAATTGAAAGAAATAAATATTAAAGAGTCATATGAAAATAAATTAAAAGATAAAGATGAACAAATTGCATATTATAAAGATTTTAAAGCTAAGCAATCAACTAAAATGATTGGAGAATCTTTAGAACAACATTGTAGTAATGAATTTAATAGATTAAGACCGCTTTTTAAAAATGCATATTTTGAAAAAGATAACGATGTAAAAACTGGTTCTAAAGGAGATTTTATATTTAAAGATTATGATGATGAAGGAAATGAAATAGTATCAATTATGTTTGAAATGAAAAATGAAGCTGATAAAACTTCTACAAAGCATAAAAATGAACATTTCTTTAAAGAATTAGATAAAGATAGGAAAGAAAAAAAATGTGAATATGCTGTTTTAGTATCTTTATTAGAGTTAGATAATGATTACTATAATGATGGTATAGTAGATGTATCTTATCTATATGATAAAATGTATGTAATAAGACCTCAGTTTTTTATTCCTTTAATAACATTAATTAGAAACTTAGCAAGTAAATCTTTAGAATATAAAAAAGAATTAAATTTAGTTAAAAATCAAAATATTGATATAACAAACTTTGAGGAAAGTATTAATGTTTTTAAAGAAGGATTTAGTAGAAATTATAGATTAGCTAGTGATAGATTTAAAAAAGCTATTGAAGAGATAGATAAAACAATAGATCATCTACAAAAAACAAAGGAGCATTTAATAAAGACAGATGACAATCTTAGATTAGCTAATAATAAAGCAGATGATTTAACTATTAAAAAATTAACTAAAAACAATGAAACTATGACTAAAATGTTTAATGAGTTAAAAGAAAAAAATACAATAAAAATAGTAGAATAAAGGAAGTGTAAATATGAAATTAATGATAATATGTTCAACATCATTTTATAATAGGTTACAACCAATTATTGATAAATTAGAAAGTTTAGGTCATAAACTTATATTACCTAATCATTATGATGGTGTTAATAATAAACATCATTATGAAGAATTAACTGAAGAAGAATATTTAAAGTTTTTTAAAGATGCTTATAAAGAAAGTAGAGAAAAAATAGAAAATGTAGATGGTGTATTTGCAATGAATTTTTCTAAAGAAAAAAATGGTGAAGTGTTAGAAAATTATGTAGGAGCATCAACATTTTTAGAAATGTATGAAGCATTTATGGGAAATAAAAAAATATTTTTATTAAATGAAATACCTAATAATATGCTATATGATGAAATAAAAGGTTTTAATCCTATTATAATTAAAGATAATTTTGATTTAATTAAGTAAGGGAAGTGGTTATATGTTTAATTATAAAAATGAAAAAATATTAGTAGATGGTTGTCCAGGATGCGCTTATGCAAATCATGAGTTTGAATTACCTTGTAAAATGGCTTATGAAGACGAATTATTTACATTATCTCAAGATTGGGAATTACCAATTCCTGGATTTATGGTTGTTTCACCTAAAAGATGTGTAGAAAAATTTGAGGAGTTAACAACTGAAGAAAAAATAAAAATTTATGAATTAGTAGATTTAACAATTAAGGCATTAAGAAATAATAATATATGTGATAGATTTAATGTTTTATTTGAAGAAAAAGAAAATAGACACTTTCATATTTGGATAATGCCAAGATATGACTGGATGAAAGAATCTGCTGGTGGTATTACTAGTAATATTGGTAAAGTTTTTGAATATGCAAAAGAAAATATGAGAACTGAAGAAATATATATTGATATAGAAAAAGCAAATAATATTGTTAGAAAGGCCTTAATAAAAAAATAAAAGATGTTATGAATTTAGAAGAATTATATAATATAATATTAATTGATAAGCCAAGTGTATATATAAAAGAAGATGAAGAAAAATTATTTAAGTTAATTCCTGAATTAAAAATTTCTAAAGGATTTAATCAAAATAACATATGGCACATATATGATGTATATGAACATATACTACATGTTATTGATGGAGTATCGCCTAAGCTTGATATTAGATTAGCGGCACTTTTTCATGATATTGGTAAACCTTATGTATATTCAGAAGATGAAAATAAGGTGGGTCATTTTTATGGACATTGGGATAAATCTGCTGAGATATTTAAAAGGTTTGCAAAAGAAAATAATATTAATATACATTTGTTTAATACGGTTTCAAAGTTAATAACTTATCATGATATAAGAATTAGCAAATTAAGTGATGAGGAATTAACTGATATTTTGATTAATTTTAATTTAGATGAACTTAATTTATTGTTTGAATTAAGAAGAAGTGATTTACTTGCACAAAATCCAGATTTTCATTATTTAATAGATGATTATAAAAAAGAAGAAATTAAATTATTAAATTTAATAAATAATAACAAAAGAAAGAAGGAATAAAATTGTTTTATGAAACTCCGATATTAGAAACTGATAGATTAATTTTAAAAAGGGGGATTTTAAATGAATATCTAAAAGTATATGAATATGACTTTACAAAACTAAGAGATATAGATGGTGAGTTTGAGTTTGTTAAAATTGATCCTAAAAAAATTGAAGGTTATGAAATACCTATGCCTGAGTCATATGATTGGATAGTTTATTTAAAAGAAAATAATGAACCTATTGCAAATATAGTTGCAGATAGAGAGGTAAAAGATATTAAAGCAATCGAATTAGCATATAACACACATCCTAATTATTGGAGAAAAGGTTATACTAGTGAAGCAATATTAGCAGTTATGGATTTTTTATATGAAAATGGTTATGAAGCTATAATCTCAGGTTACGATGAAGGAAATATAAAATCAGCTTCAATAGGTAAAAAACTTGGTTTTTTACCATATAAAATTGAAGAAAATGCATGGATAAAAAATGGCAAACCAATTACAACTTATTCAACGTTAATGACAAAAGAAAGATTTTATTCTCTATATAAAAAGGATAAAATAAGATAGGAATAGGTGAGATAATGACTAAAGTAGAATTGTTAAACAAAATCCAAAACCAAGAGATAGATTCATATTTGATACATGAAATTGATAAGAAATATTTAATGGATATAGATGTATTAATTATGCTTTATATTAATGATATAAATTTTAATGATATACTAGATTTATGTCCTGATATAAATAAATATAAAAAAGTTATTGATACTATAAAGTTAAAATTGTTAGAAAATAAAAATGAATTTTATTCTATGATACCCAAAGATTATTTTTATTATGTAGGTACAGAAATTACAGATTATTATATGGAAAAAAATAATCTAGAAAGATTCTATATTCAAGATTATGATAATGAATGGTTTAGATTTTTCTTAATACCAGGATTTAAAGAATTATTTGAATTTTGTAAAAATGGTATTCCGGAAAATTTTGATGAAGTATGTGATAAAGTACTTTCTATGAAAATTGGTGATGTATCAATTAAAGATGAACTTAATAATTTAAATATTTGGTATAAAGGTTATGAAATGGAAACTGCAGGTTTTGAATTTGTTGATGGCTTTGATCTATATAATTTTAAAAAGTAGATTTTAATCTACTTTTTTTATGTTATACTTAATTATAGAAGGTGATAATATGAAAAATCAAGGATATATAGAGTATACTTATAAGCATAGAAAAGTTGTTATGCTATTAGCTGAAAAATATTTTGGTGATAATAAAGAATTACTAGAACAAGTTAGATATCATGATTTAGATAAAATGTATTTATATATGTTTTATGATAAAGATGTAGTATCTAAGTTTCATCGTAAGAACTCTAATCATCATTTTAACGAAAAAGATAAAACAAATTTAGATTATATCGAAATGGTATTAGATTGGGAAAGTGCAAGATATACAAAGCCAGATAAACCACTTAACGCTTATGATACATTGTATAAATATTATACAGAAGAGGAAAAAAATATATTACCAATATTAAAAGAAATGCTAATAGATAAACCTAATTTACCTATGGAAAAAGATATATTAGCTAAGATTAAAAGTATAACTAGTATTAGTTTTAATGATATAGAAAAAGAATTATATGATAGTATTAGTTTAATAATTGGTAGAAAGTAGAGGAATTTATGAAAAAAATAGTTATAATTGGATGTCCTGGTTCAGGAAAAAGTTATTTTTCAAAGAAACTAAAAGAAAAATTAAACATACCTTTATATCATCTAGATATGATATGGAATAAAGAAGATAAGACCACACTTACAAGAGAAGAATTTGTTGTTAAACTTCAAAAAATATTTAATACTGAAAGTTGGATTATGGATGGTAATTATCAAAGAACTTTAGATTTAAGAATTAGTAATTCTGATACAGTAATATTATTAGATTATCCATTAGATGTATGTTTAAATGGTGCAACTAGTAGAGTTGGTATTAAAAGAGATGATATGCCATGGAAAGAAGATAAATTAGATGAAAACTTTAAACAATATATTATAAAATTCTCCGAAAATAATTTGCCAGAAATATATACTATATTGGAAAAATATAAAGATAGTAAAGAAATAATTATTTTTAAATCTAGAAAAGAAGCTGATAATTATTTAAATAATTTAAAATAGGTAATAATATGTTAAAAAAATATAAAGAACTTTTAAATATTAATAATAGTTTTCTTATTGATTTATTTAATAAAGTAGAACACCCATGGGAAGTATTACCGTTATTAAAAGATTATATATTAGAAATTATTACTAATTTAGATAATAATTATATAAAATACGATGACAATGTATATATTCATAAAGATGCTAAAATAGCAAAATCAGCATGTATCATAGGGCCAACTATAATATGCGATGGTGCGGATATTAGACATAATGCATATATAAGAGGTAGTGCTATAATATGTGAAAATGTAGTTATAGGTAATTCTACAGAAATTAAAAATGCTATCTTATTTAATAATGTAAAATGCCCTCATTTTAACTACGTAGGTGATTCTATTTTGGGAGAAAATTCACATTTAGGAGCAGGAGTTATTATATCTAATGTTAAAAATGATAAAAAGAACATAAATATTAAATTTGATAATCAAATAATAGATACTAAACTTAAAAAGTTTGGTGCAATAATAGGTAATAACGTTGAGATAGGATGTAATAGTGTTATATGTCCAGGAACTATTATTTATCCAAATACTGATATATACCCACTTACTAGAGTAAGAGGGGTTATTGGACCTAATAAGATAGTTAAAGATATAGATAATATAGTTGATAAAAATAAAAAGAAATAAGGTGATAATATGGGAACAAAAATTATATATTTTGTTCATGGTACAACAACTGATAATGCTTCTAAATTATGTAGCGGGTGGAAAGAAGCTATGCTTAATGATTTAGGAAAAGAACAAGCTATGAATTTAGGAAATATTTCAAGAGAAAGAGAAGATAACTTTGATATTATTTTTACATCAGATTTAAAAAGAGCTATCGAATCAAGCAATATAGCATTTCCTGAAATGAATAAAATAACTGACAATAGACTTAGAGAATGTAATTATGGCGATTTAGATGGTAAACATAAAAGTCTTGTTATTTATGAAGAACATATAAATGATCCATTTCCAAATGGTGAAAGTTTAAAAGATGTTGAAAAAAGAATGAGAAAATTTATAGAATTTATAAAAGAAAATTATAAAGGTAAAACTATTGGAATAGTTGCGCATCGTGCTCCTCAATTAGCACTAGAAGTAATAACAAAAGGACTTACGTGGGAAGATGCAATAGATAAAGATTGGAGAAAAACTGGTGATTGGATGCCAGGATGGTATTATGTTATTGAGGATTAATCTTTAGTTTTGTTTGATAATAAGATAACAAATATAGGTGATTGTATGAGTAGTGAAAATATAAAAATTTTAGAAAATGCAAAATATATTATAAGTGTATATAAAGATAAACCTGGAGGTATGGAAGTTATTAATGAATGCTTAAGTAATGTTTATAAACATTTTAAAAAGGTTATTCCTGAAGCAAAATTTTCTGACAAAAGAATATTAGAAGTTTTTAATTTAGAAAGATTATTAAGTGATAAGTTTTTACCATTAGAGTCTGAACCAATATTTAACGAAGATGATGAGCATTTTATACCAAAGTACATAAACAATGAAAAAGATTGTGAAAATTTATTAGATTATATTGTTTATCGTGCTAGATTTGAATTAAATAAGAGGTATGATTTGAAATCAAATCCTTTAGAAAAGCGTTGTATTGAATCTTCAATTAATGTAACTAATATATGTAATAAATTAGGCATAAAACAAAATTCTTATGGTTGTGCTTTTGACTTGTCGCCAGGTGTTTTTCATGAATTTAATATAGTATCTATAGCTTTACCTGATGGAACCACAAAAAATTATTTAGTCGATTGTACTTATAGGCAATTTTTTACGTTTGCTAGTTCACACCTTGAGAGAATAGGAATGCCTTTAAATTCTGGTGCTAATATTGGTGCATATATGATGATGGATGAATCTAGAAAAAGATTTGCAGAAGAATTACTTACAAAAGGTTACGTAGAATTTAATGAAGAGAATATAAAATATTATTTTGATGGATTTGTATTTGCAGGTAGAAATGGTTTGTATTATGAGTCTTTAAATAAAACTGTAATAGAAAAACAAGATTATGAACCAAGTTATAGTGCAAGTGATTATATATATGCATTAAATAATGGTGGTCTTAAAGAAGAAAAATTTATTGGAAGACAGTTTGGTGTCTTACATAATGAAATTGATTTTGGAACTATAGATAATCTTCCTAACCGAGGCTCTATTAAATATTAAAATGTAGATGTATTTTATTAACGTAGTAAAAAATATTTTTTATATATAGGAGGTTTTATGAAAGTTTTAATTTTTACTCATAAAAATGATATTGATGGGATGGGAAATGCTGTTCTTGCAAAAGTAGCATTTAGTATAGTAGATTATATTTTATGCGAAACATTTGAACTAAATTCTAAAGTAAATGAATTTATAAATTCAAGTAAGATATATAATTATGATAAAGTATTTATAACGGATCTATGTTTAGATGAAAAAACGTTAAGTATTATAAATGATGACGAAAAAATAAAAAATAAAATTCAAATAATAGATCATCATAAAACTTATGATGAAGAAAAATATACCAAATATCCTTTTGTAAAAATTAAAATAAAAAATGATAAAGGATTATGTTGCGCTACTAGTTTATTTTATGAATATTTATTAGAAAATAAATTTTTAGAAAAAAATAAAACAGTTGATGAATTTGTAGAATTAACTAGACTTCATGATACATGGGAATGGAAAACAATATATAATAATGAAAGTGCTAGAGATCTTGCAATTCTTTTTGACTCTTTAGGAACTGAAGGATATATTAATTTTATGTGTCAAAAATTAACTACTGAAAAAGAATTTTATTTTAATGATATAGAAAAAGTTTTAATAGAAAATAAAAAAATAGTAATTGATGACGCAATTAAAGGTTATATGAACAATATGTTTTATCGTGAAATATTGGGTATGAAAGCTGGTATTTTATTTATTAATTATGAGTTTAGAAATGAAATAGGTGAATATTTAAGAGAAACAAAACATGATGTTGATTTTGTAATGATGATTGCATTAGATAGAGGTGTTGTTTCTTATAGGACAGTTAAAGAAGGTGTTTCTGTAAGAAAAGTTGCAGAATATTTTAATGGTAAAGGGCATGATGTAGCAGCAACTAATCCTATTACTTCTAATCATAAAGAAATGATACTTGATATATTAATGAATAAAAGGTGATTGTATGACAATTGTAGAAGTTGGAATAAAACTAGATAAAGATTTTGAATATTATGATAATTTATTAAAACAAAATGGTTTAATAAATAATTTTCAAGTAACTACACACGATATTTATTATACTAATAAAAATTTAGATGGTTTATCCGAAAATGAAATGAAAAATTCATGCATAAGAATAAGAAGTTATAATAATTCTAATTATATAGTTCAAAATAATTTATTAAGAGATTTAACTATAAAAGAAATTTTAAAAAGTGAATTATATATTTTTGAAAACAAATTAAAGATTCTTGGTTACAAAAAAGTATTTGATACATCAAAAAAAGATTATCATTATTTTAAAGATGGTATGAAAAGTAAAGTGCAATTACAAGAAATAGATGATGTTGGTCTGCTAGTATACTTTGATAACAAACAATATTATAATTATGATATAAATACTCAAAGAAAATTATTAATAGACGAGCTTAATTCTTATGGTTTTCAGTTTGACAACGATGTTTTGGGTTTAGATAAATTAAGAACTTTATACTATAAAAAAGAAATGTTTAGTGAAAATCAAAACGGATAATAATATTATTATTAATAAAATAAATGAAATTATAATTTAAAAGGAAGTGATAATAATGAAAATAACAATGTTAGGTACAGCAGCAATAGGATATCCTCTTACTTTTTGTAATTGTGTTAACTGTAAAAATGCAAGAGTTCATGGAGGAAAAAGCATTAGAAAAAGAGCTTCAATGTTAATTAATGATGATTTACTTATAGATATAGGACCTGATGTTCAAACGGCTATGACAATGTATAATAAAGATATGAGTAAAGTTAAATACTTATTGCAAACACATATTCATACTGATCATTATGATGAAGGATTATTATGCACAAGAAGATTTAACATTATAAAAGATAATGAAGAAAAATTAGAAATATTTGCCCATCCTACTTGTTTACAAATTATGAGTGACAGAGTTAATAAGTTTGAACCTGCAGATTTAATCACTAAAGAGGGCTCTGAAAAGTTAAATGTTCATAGTAATGAAGTTAATTCTGGTGATATTTTTACTTTTGGAAACTATAAAGTAAAAGCTATAGAATCTATGCATGATGTTAGACATGGCTCATTAACATATTTAATAAGTGATGGAATAAAAAATATATTTTATGCAACAGATACAATGCCATTTACAGATGATGCTCTAATCCAAATAAAAGATATTAAATTAGATTTACTTATTATGGATCATTCATATGGAAATATAGAAGAATCTTATAAACATTTAAACGAAAAATTATTTATTGAGCAAATTGATACATTAAGAAAAATAAATTGTATAGATGATAACACAAAAATATTTGGAACTCATATTTCACATAATGGTAATCCTTATCATGAAGAAGCAGAAAATAGAGCTATAAAAAATGGATATCATATAGCATATGATGGAATGGAAATAGAATTATAAATTTATAGAGTAGATATAAATATCTATTCTTTTTCATTATATAGTGAATGGCATACGACCAGGTACCTATATATTAAAGGTTGATGTTGATTTATCTAACCCTTGGCAAAAGGAATAAAAATAGTGTGGATTTATACAAAATCCACCTTTTTTATGGTATAATTTAATAGATTTAAATCTTAAGGAAGTGATATTATGTCAAAAACAGATAATGTTAAAGGATATGAAGATAAAAAAACAATAAATTGGTTTCCAGGTCACATGGCAAAAACTAGAAGACAAATCAAAGAAAATATTGAAATGGTTGATATTGTTTACGAAGTGGTTGATTCTAGAATACCAGTTTCTTCTAGAATAAAAGATATTGATGAACTAATTAATAATAAACCTAGAATTATTATTATGACTAAAACTGATCTTTGTGATTTAGATAAAACTAATTTACATAAAAAGAAATATGAAGAAAAAGGTTATAAAGTAGTATTAGTAGATTTAATTAATAATAAAGGTATTAATAACATTATAGATATTACTAAAGAAACACTTTCTTTTATTAATGAACAAAGAGCTTTAAAAGGGCTTAAACCTCGTTCTTATAGAGCTTTAATAGTTGGTATACCAAATGTTGGTAAGTCAACATTAATTAATAAATTAGTAGGTAAAAAAGCTACTATAACAGGTGATAAACCAGGTGTTACTAAAAACTTATCTTGGATTAGGATTAATAAAGATATTGATTTGCTTGATTCACCTGGTATATTATGGCCTAAATTAGAAAATCAAGAACAAGCATTAAATTTAGCAAGTTTTTCTGCTATTAAAGAAGAAATACTTCCCATTGATGATGTTGCAGTATATATACTTGATAAAATGTTTAAATGTTATAAAGATAATTTAAAACAAAGATTTACAATTGATGAATTTGATATTGATGATATTATACCAACTTATGATATAATAGGAAAGAAAAGGGGCTGCATTATATCAGGTGGAGAAATTGATTATGATAAAGTTTCTAATATAATAATAAAAGATTTAAGGGAAGGAAAGTTAGGTAAAGTAACTTTTGATGAGGTATAATAATGGATAAAGTAAATGAATTATGTAATTTTTTATGTGAAAAAGGAATGAGTCAAAATAGTTTTTTAGAAATGGCAGATTGGCAAGAATTGCACCATAGTTATGATATGTTAAGTTATTGTAAAAAAATATATGATTTATTTTCATATATTGGTTTAACTAACGAACAAATTGAAATGTTTATTATACATAATAAAAAAATGTTTTTACAACCATTTGATGAAATTATAAAAATGGCATATGTTTTAAAAAAAGTAGATATGCATGATGAAATGTTTGGGAAACCACGCTCAAGTGGAGA
>JAEIGA010011687.1_pt1 | contig 13326 bp, 13 predicted proteins | sample 9270691 | NCBI WGS metagenome assembly JAEIGA01 (sample SAMN17057246, study PRJNA624740) | gut metagenome | biome: biome; isolation source: fecal sample | host: Bos grunniens | place: China: Xizang | collected 2019
ACCTATCAGGAAAATTATCTACTCGCCATAAATTCACGATGTTTTTAACCGTTCCCAGTGCATTCTTCCATCCAAGCTCAATCCCATCGCAATACAACGCCTTAGCCTGCACACCATACGACGGAAAACTCGCATACTGTATTCAAGAGTGCATTTACTAAAATATATTGCCGTCTTTCCTATTATTAACTTACCTTCGTCACCTTCGAACTCCACAAATTTCAGTTCGAATGAGTCAACCAGCATATCATCTGGAATTTCAACGGAAATCATACCGACAACGGCACCCTCCACCTTAGAAACAGCCGACGTAACGACATTTCCATTATACATGCCATCAAAACAAACCGCGCGATTAACCGACGCCCCTGCGCCTTCAATATCAAAATTCGCCATCCTCAGCGGCATTAAAAACTTCGGTGATGCTATTTTTGAAGTTTCGCTTTTTAAAGTCATTCCATTCTTTTCGTTGGATGAGCCGACATTCGTAAAACACCAGCCGGCATTGACCAATGAGTTCGTCGTTTCTCTCGAAATAATCCACTGTTCTGCATGCATCACCATGCTCATGAATATAGCAACGACGCACATCTGTAGTCTTATTTTAAACTTCATCATCACCTCCTACGATGATAACGCGAATCATTGATTAACAAGTTTCATAGTAGCCGCTTCAATCGCAGCGTAGTCGGCTTTACCGCTGACTGCCTTGGAAATATCGTAAAGTTTATTCAAAGCTTCAAACTCCTTTTCAAAAAGTCCAAGCGATTTTAAGATGCGTATTTTCTCACCGGCAACTATGCCGTTACGGAGCGCTAAAAATCTCCAACTCGGTTCTCCATTTGGATAGCAAAGATACGTATCTCCCGCAGCCCACACCCAATATGACGCATCCTTCACCGGGTCATGAGGCCAACTATTCCAGGCCCAACGCAAAAATCCGTCTAACCCACACACACCCGGATACGCGCCAAGCCAAAATGCTTCACCACGTCCACTGGAGATGAAAGTATTCGGATAAAGCGGCCAGCAGCACACATAAAACGTAGTAACAAAACCTTTTTCCCGTCGCGAGGCGACCTCACTTAAAAAGCCAGCTGTAACATGATTTAAAATCTGACTATAATTATCAATAACTATACCGTCGAAATCACTCGGCTTGCGGTTACCTGCCATGGATATGCGCATACCCGGTGCATGCTTCTGGATGAACTTCGCGATATAAAGAACATCCTCCGGAGAGCGCTCGTCCATCGCGATATAAGTATCCTTGAACCAACCCTTCTCTTTCAAATGCTTAGAAAAATCTTTCATGAAGGGCTCCCAAAACTCATCGAATTCACGCGAGCCCGGACACGCTTTGATCTTTTGGGTTTCGCCTTTCTCGTTTTGGTAACGAACGATATATCCCCATGGACACATCGTATAGCAAGAAATATCAGGCCCGATGCCGCACTTGCGGCCAAACTCCACATATTCATCGAAAATCCTATAATCGAATGACCAAGTGCCATCATCTTTTTTAACGCGCTTAATCAACGAATAATAAGCATCATAGCACTGATGATCCCATGGCTCATCCAAGATCGGCACCGTTAGGGACTTTTGTCCCGCGGTCGCCAAAAGCTCCCAAACGCTCTTCATCGCGCGATAATGTTCGCGCGAAAAAGGCTTCACATCAGCGACCCTCGCTACAGCAAACGGATGCTGCCACAAATCGAGGTAGTTCTTCCACTGGCTTGCCGGCGGCAAGACCCTGTCAATGACACGGACAACCAATGCGCCTATCTCATAAGTGCCAGGCAACATGTTCTTATCGACAGAAATTTCAACAACTCGATAACCACTGGAATTATCACCCCATACTACGCGATCCAACTTTTCAAGTCTTTCGAGAGCCTTCGGCTGCGGCGCATACTTTACGCTTTTAAGCGAGCCGACTTTAAGAGTGATACCTTGGGGAGGCTCACCAATTTCGACAAAATCCTCAACAATCGCATTCCTAGTCTCTCCGCGCCATACCGCAACCTCAAATGATCTCGCATACAACGCCACAGAGACGATGCAGAACGCTATAGCCATAAGTACTTTTTTCATGGATGTTTTCCTTTCATATTAATCTAAATCCCAACTGAGATCAACTCGCGAAGACGCTCCCTGTGGGACGAAAAATGTTCGTGGGACTTTTCTTGTGGTTATCCACAACTTCCCGCGCTTAGAGACGACAAGAGACTTACCATTGTCTTCAAAAAACTCAATCTTTTCGCCCTGGCTTTCAGACTCGGGGCGCGTAAGGCTAATGAAAAGGGGTGTCGACTGCTGAGACAAAAACTCCACGTCATAGCCACTTTCTCTCAATGCCTGCAAATTCTCGCGGCCATTTTCGGGACTTGCCACAAAGCGCCTGACACCCAAGTCCGAAAGCGCGCTCAGGGCCTCGCTGTTAAACGCATACAAAGTCCAATCTGCGGTAATATCGGTAATACCCAACGCCTTCAACATTCTCAACGTCGCTAAATCTGAGGCCTCCCATTTCAAAAACCCAAGCGACTTCCATCGCTTGACTTTTATCCGGAGTCGACTGAAATCAAACTCTCTTGTAAACACTCCGAGTGCCAAGCGCACAATGGCTTTATCAATGCTTTCAGGAAGAACTACATCTTCATCCGTCAACAACATACTCACAATAACTTCATCCCAGTCGCCTGCTGGAACTATCCCGCCATTTTTTATTTTGAGGGTCTTAAGCGCCTTATGTTCACCTCGGACATCTAAACTGCATAAGGACGACTTCACCCTTTGCGACTTTTCATAATATGCATTCTCGCGCTTAGCATCGAGCGCCTCAATGACATCGCGGCGCAAATCATTGAGAATACTCATCGGCACGAAAAGCTTGTCCTCATCTAAAAGCTCTATCCTATTTAAATGATAATCACTCTCTCCCAATTTTGAAAATGCTTTCTTTACTCCATCACAAGTCTTCTCTGGGTTCTTCGCCTTTTCAAAATCATGGTTAATGCACGAAGAAACTTTATACTCATCTCTCACAGACGCCTCAGCCTCAATGCATGATGAGGTAATTTTCACCTTTACATCAAGCGGCAAAACTCCCGAGTAATCGCTCCTTCGATATGCCGGCAAGGGAAACATCCGCCGCACGCTCTGCGATGAGGAGCAGTAAATTTTCATACCTGGCTTAAGAGCCTTTGCCAACGGAAGTTCACGCTCATCTTCTTCCTCCGATGGCAACAGAACCTCCACGTCCGTCCCGGCGGAAACCTCGAAAACATTTTGGCGTGAAATCGCCTGGCGCATTTCCGAAATCCCCATCCCGAGCGGCTTTTCGCCCGGGAAAGCCTCGAATTGCAACCCATCGTGCTTTTCGAGCGCACGCGAAGTATGAAATCTCAAATAAGACCTGCCCTCACGATCCTTGGTAATGCGCTTTATCGTCCCGATGAAAGTTCCAAGATGCCCCAGTGAATCAGAATCGATTACCTCCGTATTTTCACCTTCGGCATAAAGCGTAGTGGTCCTCCGAGAAAATACCGTTTCTAAATCTGCTCTTGTGACCTTATGCCCCGACGATTTCTCCTCGTCTATAATCTGACGGTAATACTTCACCGTTGAGGCGACATAAAGCTCGCTTTTCATTCTGCCTTCAATTTTAAGTGAGCAGACATTGGCATTTTCCAAAGCTTTGATTTGTTCGTCAAGGCGAAGATCTTTCATCGAAAAAGGCAAAGTCTTATCCTGGGACTCCGAAAACCGCATCCTGCAGCAATACGGGCACTTGCCGCGATTGCCGCTACGAAGTTTTTCCATCGCACCAAAGAGACAAAGCCCCGAAATTGAATAGCACAATGCTCCATGGATAAATACTTCGATTTCCACACCCGAGCGTTTGGCGATCGAGCCTATCTCTTCTATCGACAGCTCTCGCGCCAAAACGACGCGCTTGAACCCGAGCTCTTTCAGCGAGAGCACTCCCTCCAGATTATGCGCCACCAACTGAGTCGACGCATGAAGCGTCAATTCCGGAAAATGTTCGCGACAGATTTTCGCTATTCCCAAATCCTGCACGATAAGCGCATCCGGCTTCAATAAAGAAATTCGCGAGAGTTCATCAATTGCAGATTCTAAATCATCCTCATCAACAAGAGTATTGAATGCGACATAAACCTTTTTGTCTTTTTTTCGCGCTACCCTGATGATCTCGCCAAGTTCAGAAAGAGAAAAATTCTGGGCGAAAGCCCGCGCAGAAAAATCTCCCAGCCCTAAGTAAATCGCATCCGCCCCAGCGTCAAAAGCGCACAACGCTGTCTTAAAATCTCCTGCCGGTGCCAACAGCTCTAGATCATCAGGCCTCATCGTCAAATGCTTTCAAATTCTTTTTTCAGTTCTTCGAAAATTTTCGCGCTTTCGCACATTCTGCCTTTGCCTTTTACGCCGCAGGCCAAAAATCCGTCATCTGGTTCAATCACCTTGACGCCGCGCGCTTTCAAAACCGCCAAATTCTCCTGCGTGACAGGGTTATCCCACATGCCGTTATTCATCGCTGGCGCTATCACGATTTTCGCGCGTGTCGCCAAGAGTGTCGCGCTCAAAAGATCATCAGCGATCCCAGATCGCATCTTCGCGATAATATTCGCAGTAGCTGGCGCCACCACCACGATATCGGCTGCTTCAGCAAGAGATATGTGCTCAGGCTTCCAGCTTACGGGCGGCGCGAACTGATCGATAAAGACAGGATTCTGAGATAACGTTCTAAATGTAAGCGGCGTGACGAACTCAGTCGCTGACTTAGTCATAACAACACTCACCTTGTTGCCGTCCGCTATGAGAAGCCTCACCAATTCGCAAGATTTGTATGCTGCAATAGAGCCAGTGACACCGAGCAATACGTTTTTCATTTCAACTCCTCCAACAATGCCACCGAATGGCAGACAATGCCAACGCCATCGCCGACATCATCCATTTTTTCGTTTGTTTTGCCTTTTACGCTAACTCGTGAAACATCCACCTCCATTGCCTCCGAGAGTCGCGCGCGAATCGTATCGACCTTTGACCTCAGACGGGGTCTTTCACAAATCACAGTCACGTCTATATTCGATATCGAATAACGATGCAACCTGATTTCTTCAACCACCTTTCTCAATAGAAGCACGGAATCTGCATCTTTAAACTGCTCATCGGTATCCGGGAAATGCGAGCCGATATCACCGAGAGCAGCTGCGCCCAAAAGCGAGTCAATCACTGCATGTATCAGAACATCCGCATCAGAATGTCCTTTAAGCCCTGTCTCGCCTGGAAATTCAACCCCTCCAAGGACGAGCTTTCGCCCGTCCTCAAAGCGATGCGAATCATATCCATATCCGATTCTCATAGAATTTCACAATGGGGAAGTTCGCCCACGATAGGACGCGCATAATCTAAAAATGCGTCAGTTACGTCATTGCCGCTCTTAGCGATATATTCGGTAGGCACAGAGCGCGTGTATTTAGCCGCATTCTGAATCGGCACTGGCGCAAATGCGACACGATACTTTTTCGTGTTCTCACGCACGATTGCGATTGTGCCTTTAGTTAATTCGCCCTTTAATGCAGCCTTGACGGCGGCAGCTCCCGCCGAGAAAGCCTCGTCCTGATCAACCTTGGATGCAATCCCTGGGAAACTCCGCTGGAGATAACCGAAAGTATCCGCGCGAACACGCTTAATGTGACATTCGCTTTTAAGAAACTTCGCCAAATAATCGCCGAGCGCGCCCGTACCCGACATCTGAACATTCCCGTGTGAGTCGACTTCGCCGCCTGAGAACTTAGCACCAATCGAATCTCCCGACTTATCCCGAATGCCTTCGGAAACTGCTACTACGCATCGACCAAACTTCTTCATCGCTTTTTTGACATCGCGGGCAAATTTCTCGAGCGAGAACGGCACCTCCGGCAGATAAATGAGGTGCGGCCCATCACCCTCATTTTCGCGCGCTAGCGCAGAGGCCGCCGTTAAAAATCCTGCATCGCGACCCATGATGATATCGATCTTAACGCCACCAAGTGCGCGATTATCCAAATCATCACCCTTAATCGCCGAGGCTACAAAGCGCGCGGCCGAACCAAATCCTGGAGTATGATCGCAACTTCTGAGGTCGTTGTCGATCGTCTTCGGGATATGATAAACAACGAGGGGATAATTCTGTTTTTCAGCTTCTTCGGCAACGATACGCGCTGCATCCGCCGAATCATTGCCGCCGATATAAAAGAAGTACCCCACCCCTTTTTTCTTGAACGCCTCGAATATCGCCTTGCAATCATCGACCGTAGGTTTTGCACGGCAGCTTCCAAGAGCGGACGAAGGCGTATTTGCTATCGCATCAAGTTTTTTCACCGAGGGCTTTCGAAGATCGATGTAGTCGTCTGCCAAGATGCCGAGAATGCCGTGACGCGCACCAAGGATTTTGCCGATCGCCTTCGACGCACGCGCTTCTTTCACTGCGCCAATAAGCGACTGATTGATCACCATCGAAGGTCCGCCCGACTGAGCGATCACCATATTCATTTTTTTCATAGCACTTTTCCTCTTTGAAAAATCAAACGATTTTCACAAAAGATGATTCAATCGCCTTGCCGCCGTGACCGAATGATTCATAAGGCTTTACAACGACCTTCACTTCACTGTCTGCAGGGAAATCTGTCTTGAAAAACGCCAGCTCCAACTCTTTCGGCTCTTTCACTCCGCACGGCAGATTGTAATTCGGATGAAGCATGCGCTTCATCTTTAGAACTTTACCGTCTTTAGCGATAGCCTCGACTGTGTAATAGCGCGGAGTAAGCTCAAAACTACGGACTGCCGCCGGGAATTTAACGACGAGGGCGGGCAACTTTTTATTCTTGTTCTTACGGCAAGAGGCCATTGCCATCTTCGCTTCAACCTTCGCATCGGCGGAGAATTCCGGCGCAATAAATTTCTTCGCGCGTTCTGCATACGCAAACGGCTTCGACTCTGCCGCCGGCAGAGGCATTACCCAATCAGGGCCTAAATCGGCATCCCACCTGAAGTCACGGCGCCTATACGAAATATGATCATCGTATACGCTGACTAAAATGCCGCAACGACCATCGGGAGATCTAAAGCCGTCGCAGGTCTTTTGAGCGTCATCGCCGCCACCCGCATTTTCAAAGCCATCCTTAAACTCGCCGGTAAATTCCGTCACATAGCGAAGCGAGCCCGTGCCAATTGATGTAAAAGCTCCCTGCCAGATAGCGCGCTCATCGACTATCGAATAATGAGTATGTCCTGAGAATGCCACGGCATTTGGATGATTACTTAGAATATTTGTCGAAACTCCATTGTCGGGACACCAAGTCCTTTCACCAAAGCAAGTATTTTTTGGATGCGGATGCTGAATGTAGAAAAAGGGTTTACCGGGATCGATTGTCTTTGAGTTTTTCTCGAACCACGGCTTAATCTGATGCATACCTCCCCAATCGGCACCTGCATCGCCGTCCCAATGCGCACCGATGAAATCATAACCCTTAATATTCTTTCTTTCGACACTCGCATAGCTATCACCGAACAGACGGTCCATGGTCTTGGCATAAGTGTAATCTCTAATGAAATCATAATTTAGCGTATTCGACTTCCGGCCGAACACGTCATAGCCGTAATTGCATCCTTCCCAATCATGATTGCCGGTGATGAAAAACCTCTCGACCTTGCGGCCATCGATCGTAGAGCGATCATAAGGAAAAACCTTGAACCAAGCATCAGCAACAACCTGCATCTCAGACACGAGACCTGCGTCTGTAATATCTCCTGCAATCGCAATCGCGTCTACACCCTGAGCATCAAACCACTTTAGCGCGTGAATAAAAGTGCGTGGATTGCCCTGATAACCGCGATCGGTATTCGCAGCAATAATATGCACATCCGATATAACACCAAATTTCAAGTTTGGCCTGTCGCCGCGATAAAGCCCCAGGGGGTCCGTAATAACCTTACATCCCTGCATCGCGCAAGTCGCTGCCGCGCCGCCAATAAACCATCTTCTTGATATGTTCATTTTATTTCTCCTTGGTTTTAATTACTTTTTAAGTTTATATCCTAAAAATCTATCCGTCTCGATCGCGGCTCCTTCATCGCCAAGTTTCTTGCGAACGCGCGCGATCAATGTGTAAACAAAGCTATCAGAGCACGCGAAATCCTTTCCTTTTAAGGAATTTATCATTTCATTTTTGCCGATGTATTCCCCACGCTTGGATGCAAGCACCCTCAAAACATCTGACTCAGACTTCGATAGCCTTATCTCCTCAGACGGCGTTTTTATCGTCGAGGTCGTAAAATTAACCTTGACCGCGCCGATTTCAAAGATATGCTCGACATTATCGCAGTCTCGTGATCTTTCCAAAGCTCGACGGACATGCGACAAAATAAGATTGTCTGAAGCATCCTTAGCCAAGAAATGATCGCATCCTAAACTCAACGCCCTCATTTGATCGGTTTCATCTGATTTACAAGTCAAAAATATGATCGGTACAGTCTTATCCAATTTACGAATCTCTTCGCAAGTCTTAAAACCGTTCAGTTTAGGCATCATCACATCCAAAATCACGAGATCGGGACAATGAGCGGCGAATTTTTCAAGTGCTTGGACACCGTCGCGGGCGCATGAAACTTCATAGCCCTCAGCCTCAAGCATCGCAGCGTATCCTTCGCGGATAATACGCTCATCGTCGACTATTAAAATCTCATTCATCGGAAATTTTTGACTCTCTTGGCTTTGAGAATAACAGCGCGTACACTAAAACCACCGCAAAACAAATTACTGGTACCACAAACGATGCACGTAGCGACATAGATGAAGCTCTCAAATTCGCATCAACCGTCGCATCGAACATTGGCACGAGATTCGCCCAAAATCCGGGCTTATCGATAATGGCCGCCATCCACGGCGTAAGCAGTGCTCCTCCAACTATCGCCATAATGAGCCCCGCTGCGCCAATCTTATGCGCGCGCAGATCAATACCGCCGAGAGCGATACCGTAAATCGTCGGGAACATCAGCGACATAAAACCACTCATAAGGATAAGGCAGATGATATTAGCCGAGAAGTCAAGCCCGCCGATAGTGAACAACACCTTTGTCGGAATGTACATTACTCCAAGCGAACAGCCGATCGCCGCTATCGCAAAGAGAGCCATCAGTCTTGCAGGATCAACGTACTTCATAGCGAATGTCGCAATCCAGCGGCATGCAATAAAAGTAGAAATTGCGATAAGATAGTAAGTCGCGCCGTCCTTGGCGGTAACGCCGAGTTCTTTCTGGCAGTAAACATTCATCCACGTCCACACGGCGATTTGCACTCCCACATAAAAGACCTGGGCGATAACACCGATATACCAGCGTGGGGACTTGGCGAGTACCCCGAAAATAAGTTTAAAATCAATTTTTCCGGACTCCGCCTTATCCGCCGAAGTAGTCTTAGCGAAAAAGAAGAAAAACCAAATCGCCGCCGCAATCGCACACAGCCCGACATACGGAACGCATACCCAAAAAAGTTCATGATTCATAATAGCATCAAGCGCGGCCTCATCCATCATCGCGCGCTCTTCTGCCGTGGCAGGATTGAGGTTTGCCAAAATCAGCTGCTGCGCCAGCAATATCCCTGCTAGCGATCCGAGCGGATTAAACATTTGCGCAAAGTTGAGTCGGCGCACCGCAGTGGACTCATCGCCCAGAGCGAGAATGTAAGGATTGCAAGTAGTTTCAAGGACGGCACAACCGCTCGCGACGATGAAAATCCCGGCAATGTATGTCCAAAAACTCTGCATTACGCACGCCGGTACATAAAGAAGCGCGCCGATACAATATACGCCAAGGCCCACCAGCACGCCTACACGGTAGCCGGCTTTCTGAATCAGAAGCGAAGCGAAAATTGCAATAACCGAATACGCGCCATAAAATGAAATTTGTACAAATCCTGCTGTAGACTGGCTCGTTCCGAATATCTTCTGAAACGCAGGCACAAGATTGTCGGTCATGTTGTTCAAAAGCCCCCAGAGGGCGAAGCAACTGACGAGCATTGCAAAGATTACGAGGAACTGCCTCGGCACAACTGGAATGGTCTTTTTCATGATGCCGCTATTATACCATATTTCATAAATTCCTTATAACCCCTGTTCCTCAGTTTGCAGCTCGGACACTTGCCGCAGCCCTCCGCAGGAATCCCGTTATAACAAGTAAGCGTATGGTTTTTAACAATCTCCAAAATCCCGAGTTTTGCCGCAAGCGCCCATTCTTCAGCTTTTGTCATCTCCATAAAAGGAGTTTCAATTTTTATCGGCCACTCTAGCGCCAACCGAATAGTTTTTTGGATAGAATTGATAAACACCTTTCGGCAATCAGGATATCCCGAATAATCCGCTTCGCTCACCCCGGTATATATGACTTTTGCACCGAGCTCCTTCGCCCAAACCGCAGCTGAAAGAAGAAAAAACGCATTGCGCCCTTCAACAACGCTGGTGGGGCACGATGCACCCTTCGTCTTCACTATCGGCGCATCCTTCGACATAAGCGCGTTTTTAGTTAGACGCGAATAAAAATCGAGTTTTACAACATTGTGTTTCTCGATCTTGAAAATCTTGACTAGTCTTTTGGCATAGCGCGTTTCAAGACCATGTCTTTGTCCATAGTTGAAAGTAATCGCAGCGACTTCACTCGCTCCATACTTTTTGACTGCCAGCGCTAACGCCGTCGCGGAATCTTGACCGCCTGACAACACCACCACTGCTTTCATTCCACCTCCACCTTTCTGCGTCCAGCTTTCTTCACGGACTGCGCGTGCTTGTCTGCAAGCATCTTTTCTTTTTGGCGACGAGAGCGCCGTCGCTTCTGCCGACGGATTTTCTCACGCGCCTCACGAGCCTTAGATTTGCGTTTATTCTCTCGCTCTAAAATTTCCTCTGCCAGAGCACGACGCGCCAGCCAGCGATTGATTTCACGACTACGTTGCGAACCGCACTTCACCTGAATTCCACTTGGAATGTGTAAAAGCCTCACCACATTCGAAGTTTTATTAGTTTTTTGACCTCCGGGACCAGAGCCCAGAATAAAGCTTTCCTCCAAATCGGTATCGTAAACCGACGCCTCAACCATAAGTGCTTTAATTTTTTCTATAGTCTCCAGGGCAATCACGCCAAGATCCCTCACTTCCAGATTTCTTTAAGATACTTAAGTCCGGCTTTTAATTTAGAGGGATCGACATTCGCGTTCGGCTCAAAAACTATATGCTCCACATTCTTCGCGACTTTCTCAAAACTGACAAAATCGACATTCCCCTCGCCCGGCGCGAAATGATCGTCATCAATATCGAGAACATCGTTTATATGCATGCCGCGTATCATCCCACTCATGGCGAGGCTTTCCAGTTCAGCTTTCCACTCATCGCTCGATTTTGAATTATATCCTAAGACGCCACGAATATGCTGATGACCAGAGTCATACCAAAGTTTTATTGGAGCACCTTTAAAATCGCCAACGAATCGCTCCAATTCCGATTCATCGGGAAAGCCTTCCAAGTACGGCATATTCTCAAGTGCCAATACTATGTTATGCTCCAAAAGTGTCTTCAGCATTCCATCAAGCTCTTTCTTCAGTGTCTCGTAGCGCTTAAGCCCGTTCTTTCTCCGGTTTTTTACGGCGAGAGCCAATGCACGTGAATATTTTTTGTCGGCAAGCGACTTTTCACCTTTAATGAAAAGTGACCGCAAACGCGAACTGGACAGTTTGTGAAAGAAATCCGATATTTTCACCCGCCCTGCATGCAAAACCAAAGTCTTTGCACCAAGCTCTGCCGCGTATCGTATGGACTCCATAACCTGATGCCGGGCAAGAGACCTCATGCCTTCATCCTCTGCTCCGAACTCATACAGTTCGGGATGAGCGTACGGCGCAGACAACGGAAGCGGAGCGAACGCATGAACTGAGGTTATTGGTAAAATCGAAGACAGAATTTTAAAATCTTCGTATTGATCATGAAATATCGCATACCCAAGCTCAACGGCATCAAACCCCATCGATTTCGCGAGATGCAAAAACTCTTCGGCGGACATGGCCGACTTCGTGAAATACGATGTCGAAAGCGAAAATTTCACGGCACCCTCATTCTATCGAGCATAAACGAAATCACAGCCGCATCGTTAATCGACCTTTCAGATCGCCGATACGCCTGTTCAATCGCATCAATATTGTTGAAAGCTTCCGCTAACGGCAAATCCCCTCGCACAAGCCACTTGCGAGCGAGTGCCAGTATCGTTTTGAAGAACGATGCCTTTACTATCTGCACTTCTTCTGAGGACGCCTCTTCTTTGAGTTCATCCAGAATTTCAACAAGCTCGTCAGCAACTCTACTCTTAGCGTAAAGTCCGTCGGTCCGTTTCAACGAAAGTACTGCCGCTTCCACGCGCGCGCGGCCTTCTCCTTCTAACAATCCATGCGGTGGCTTTAAATCCACCCGCTGACTGCGTGAAACAATCGTCGGCAACAGTGCATCGGGCCTATCAGTGAGCAGCAAATACAGCGTCTTTTCGGTAGGTTCTTCCAAGCACTTCAAAAACGCATTCGAAGACTGAGGATTTAATCGGTCCGCGCCGTAAATGATCCCGACTTTCCATCCGCCGGAAAACGACGCAAGACTCATCGGCTCCACGATTTTTTCTCGCATCGAATCGACTGTGATCATGCGGGACTTTCCTTCAGGCTCTAATTCTACGATATCAGGATGCGACCTCGATGCAACGCGTTCAGACTCATCAGGATAAAGCTTCAGGAGAATCTTTTCAACTAATTCCCTTCCATCGCGGCGAATATCGCCGACGATTAAATAACCGTTGGCGGCGCGCCCGGCTTCAATGGCCGTCGATATCAGAGAAAACGCCTCACCTGTTTCCATACATCCTCCCAAACCTCATCCACCGATGCGCCCGCATCAATTTTCACGATACGCTCCGGCTCGGCTTCGGCCATCTCCAAAAAACCGCGGCGAAGCCGATTATGAAAAGAGTCGCCGGCCCTTTCAATGCGATCGGCGGAGGTATTAGTCTGAAGCTCGCGTTTGCGCATCCTTGAATTCGAAACCTCGACACTAACATCTAAAAACAATGTCAAATCTGGTTTGAGATTGGAGCAGGCGAACGAATTGGCCGTATCAATCAACGACAAATCAAATCCTCTGCCGTAACCTTGGTAAGCTTTTGTCGAATCGGAAAATCTGTCAGATACAACCCAAATCCCTTTTGAGAGTGCAGGGAGGATAACCTTCTCCAC
>JAEIGA010011688.1_pt1 | contig 13324 bp, 15 predicted proteins | sample 9270691 | NCBI WGS metagenome assembly JAEIGA01 (sample SAMN17057246, study PRJNA624740) | gut metagenome | biome: biome; isolation source: fecal sample | host: Bos grunniens | place: China: Xizang | collected 2019
AGCAGAAAAAGTCGTGAGCGACAATCTATCAGTGAAGGAGTATGAATCATGTTTGAAAAAGTAAACCCCAGTCATCCCGATAAGGTGGCAGACCGCATAGCAGGCGCTCTTGTTGACCTTGCGTACAAGAAAGAGGAAAACCCGAAGATCGCCGTTGAGGTGCTGATCGGCCACGGCATCTGCCACATCATTGCCGAGACCTCCACGCACCACAGCTATTCCGAAGTCGAGAAAATCGTTCGCCGGATCGGCGGCAACCTGGTCGTGGACTACCGCGAGGTCGCACAGGACAGCCACCTTGCGAAAAACCAGAGCGAGGGCTTGCGCTGCGGCGACAACGGTATCTTCCGCGGCGTTCCGATCACGCACGAGCAGCAGACGCTTTCCAACATCGCGCATCTGCTTTACTCCATCTATCCGACCGACGGAAAGTTCATTCTCGATCACAACCGCCTGATCATCTGCCAGAGCAACGCCAGCTATGAAGATCTGCACGCGCGTTATCCCAGAGCGGAGATCAACCCGCTCGGAGATTGGACAGGCGGCACGGATGTCGACAGCGGCGCGACAAACCGCAAGCTCGGCTCCGATATGGCTGACAGCGTAACTGGCGGCGGGCTTCATGGGAAAGACCTCTCCAAGGCCGACGTGTCCGTAAACATCTGGGCGTGGCTCGAAGCGCAGCGCACAGGTCATCCTGTGGAGTACTGCTGCGCGATTGGCGACGAGTCTGTCGGCGGCGTCCCCTACTTGACGATTGTCGAAACCGCACGGAGATTCATCTTCAGCCTTGGCGGCTTCGAGAAGTTTGCCGAGTGGGGTCTCGTGTAAGGAGTGATGCCCCATTGGCAGTAAAAAGAAGCGGGTAGACTGGAATGCCATCCGCGCCGAGTATATTGCCGGAGGCATCGGTCAGAGACCACTCGCGGAAAAACATGGCGTAAAATACACGGCGCTCCGAAAAAGAGCCGAAGCCGACGGCTGGGTGCAAGACCGGGAAAACGCCAAGCGAGAAGCGGTCGCAAAAGCCACGCAGAAAACGGCTTCTATGGCGGCAGAGAGCGCGGCTATCTCCGAACGCATCCGGCAGAAGCTCCTTGCTCGGTTGGAGAAGGAAATAGACGCTCTCCCGGACAGCATCGGATCGCAGTCCAGGCAGGGCGTTATCACACGCACCGTAGAGGGCAGAAACCGCGGCGAGACAAAGACAAAGGATATGTCCAAGGAGTACCGCCTGAAGGATCTGACCGCCGCCTGGAGGGATCTGACGGACGGCCTGATCGACGATGCCGAGAAGGAAGATGTTGTGAAGGTGATAATCGATGTCTGAAGTACGCCTTTCATCCGTCCTCGGCCCCGCATACTTCGGCCTTGCGCGGGATGCCTTTAAACACGGCCACACACACTACGATTTGAGCGGAGGCAGAGGATCATTGAAGTCCTCTGCCGTTTCGCTCATTGTGCCGCTGATTATCATATCGCACCCGGACACACACGCTCTGGTGCTACGGAAGGTCGGCAACACGCTCCGCGACAGCGTCTATGCCCAGTATATCTGGGCAATAGGGGAGCTGGGGATGGCTTCATACTGGGAAGCGAAGAAAACGCCGATGGAGCTGGTCTACAGGCCGACAGGGCAGAAGATCATGTTCCGGGGCGCTGACGATCCTATGAAGATCAAGTCGATCAAGGTGCCGTTCGGCTATATCGGCGTCACCCACTTCGAGGAGAAGGATCAGTTCGCCGGACGCGCGGAGATCCGCACGATCCTCCAATCTACGATGCGCGGCGGCGATATGTTCTGGAACTTCGAGAGCTATAACCCGCCAATCTCGAGGGATAACTGGGCGAATACCGACAGCGAGGAGCCGAGGGCAGACAGGCTGTGCCACAAGAGCACGTATCTGGAAGCCCCACGGGAATGGCTCGGAGAGCAGTTCCTCGCCGAGGCCGAATACCTCAAACAGGTCAACGAGAAGGCGTATCAGCACGAATATCTCGGCATCCCGGTTGGGACCGGCTCGGACGTTTTCGAGAACGTAACCGTGCGGGAGATCCCGGACGAGGAGCTGAATACGTTTGACCGCATATACAACGGCGTCGACTGGGGCTATTTCCCCGATCCGTGGGCGTTCAACCGCGTCCACTTCGACGCCGCACGCCGCACGCTCTATATATTCGACGAGCTGACAGCGAACAAGCTCGGCAATAAGGAAACCGCAGACAAGCTGATCGAGCACGGCCTGACGCGCGAGGACAGGATCACAGCCGACTCCGCAGAGCCGAAAAGCGTCGCGGACTATAACAAGTACGGCTTGAAGTGCTACGGCGCTCTCAAGGGGCCGGGAAGCGTGGAGCGCTCTATGATCTGGCTTCAAAGCCTGAACGAGATTGTCATAGACCCGCGCCGCTGCCCGGAAACAAAGAAGGAGTTTATTTCCTACGAGTACGAGCGCACAAAGGACGGCGAGATCATGAGCGGCTACCCGGACAGGGACAACCACCACATAGACGCCGTCCGATACGCCACAGAGGCGATATGGAAGAAACCGGGCGAAGCCGGATCAAGGAACAGCTACAGCTCTATTTTGCGATAAACGGAGGCATGAATGAAAACATACGAAGACCTTGTTGCGCTCAAAGATAACGACCGGGAGCGCATGGCGTTTATTCGCGCTGCGATCAGCGACTATTCATCCAGCCCGGAATATCGTTTCGCTTTGGCTGCGGAGCGGTATTACGACGGCGAAAACCCGACGATTAACAGCTATGAGAAAATCCTATATGACATGGCAGGGAAAGCGCACGTGGATATGTGGACGGCAAACCACAAGATAGCGTCCAGCTTTTTCACGATGGTGGTCGACCAGGAGGTCGGTTATCTGCTCGGCAACGGCATCCGCTTTGCCGACGACGCCACGAAGGACAAGCTCGGGAACACGTTTGACGAGGACGTTATGGACGCGCTCGAATACGCCCGCATCGGCGGAGCTGCGTTCGGCTTTTGGAACGTGGATCACATTGACGTGTTCAAAGCGACTGAATTCTGCCCGCTTTACGGCGAGGAAACAGGCTCTCTTATGGCTGGCATTCGCTGGTGGCAGTTAGACGCCAGCAAGCCGCTTCGATGCACGCTTTACGAGCCGGACGGATTTACGGAGTACATCAAGCGGAAAGGCGAGGATATGCAGATCCTCAAAGAAAAACGCTCGTATGTGATCCGCACGGTCGCTTCGGAAGCGGACGGAACTATCGACGTTGACGGAGAAAATTACGCCACGCTCCCGATCGTCCCGCTTTACTCCAACAAGGCTCACAAATCCGCGCTCCGCGGCAAGCGAAACACCATTGACGCCCTCGACCTCGCGACCTCCAATATGGTCAACAACGTGGACGAGGGAAACCTTATCTATTGGGTGCTGACGAACGCCGGGGGCATGGACGACCTGGACGACGCGCAGTTTGTTGAGCGGCTGAAAACTATCCACGTTGCTCACGTCAGCGACGACGCGACCGCAACGGCGCAGACGATCGAAGCGCCTTACGAAGGCACGAAAACGACGATAGATATGCTTATCAACCGCCTATATGACGACTTCCAGGCGTTTAACAGCGCGGCGGTATCTGCCAGCAATCAGAGCGCGACGGCTATACAGGCGTCGTACGTTCCGCTCGACCTCAAGGTGGACAAGATCGAGCGCCAGGTCACGCGATTTATTTCGGGCATTCTCGCGCTTGCGGGTATCGACGACCGCCCGATGTACACGCGCAACCAGATCATAAACAAGCAGGAAGAAACGCAAGTGCTCATCATGCAGGCGCAGTACCTCACGGAGGAATATATCCGGGAGAAGCTGCTGACGATCAATGGCGACATCGATATGCTCGAAGATATGAACAAGCAGATCGACGCAGATGACTTCGAGCGCATTGCGCCGGAAGAAGAGGAGGGCGGCGAAAATGACACCGATAACGCGTGAAGAAATCTATCTCGCGAAGCTCGGCGGCCAGGACGTAGAGACTCCCTCGCCGATCACGCGAATTGAGCGCTATCTCGATATTATCTGCGGCAGCAGCGCGGAAATCCCAGTTCCAGTAACGCGTATCGAGCATTATCTGGCCAAGATCGCGGGTATAGATATAGCCGTTCCTGCGCCGATTCTGCGCATTGAGTATTATCTGGCTGCAATTGCGGGGTTAGATATTGCAGTGCCGGAGCCAGTTACCAGAATAGAGTATTTTCTTTACGACTGGCTGAACGCAGGGCCACCGTCTGTAGTTGTCACCGTCACGGGTGTATCTCCCCTCGCCCTTGTCAACGCCCTCGCGAAGCCTATCAAGAGCCTCACGCAGTACGGCAAGTGCGGTCAGAAGGAAACTGATCTCCCATCTTCGTACAAGCGCGTCCTCGGCTTCTCTTGCGACAACAACGCTATGTGGGAGATTACTGGCTTTAAGCTGCGCGGCTCTGATACTGTTCGCATATCGTTCAGCATCAACGGCGCGTGCAATGTCTTCGGCTGCTATCAAGGCGCGGACGCAAATGACAACTACGACCTCTACGTCTCGACAACGAGCGGAAGCAAATACTTCCGCTATGGCAACGGAACATATCTGTCTTACTGGTCATCGTCAAACCTTGGGCAACGCTTTGATGTTGTCTACACGCCGACTGGTTCTCGCGGTATGCCGCAAGACAGCGCATGGTCGGAGCTGACTTTCGAAAGCGCGAACAATTTGCTTATCGGATCGACCACGCTGACTGGGTCGTCGAGCAAACTGAAAGGCAATCTGTACGGCTCGATTGTGGTCGATGGGCGGCTCAACCTTATCCCGTGCGAACGGGTGAGCGACGGCGTACTCGGTTACTACGATACCTACAGCGCGACTTTCTATGAGCCGTATACGGGCTTTGACGGAGCGGTTTCGCTTGGGTACGCTACAGTTCCGTCCCCAGACACTCCGCAAGGAATTGTCTGCAACAACGGAGTTGTTCATGTTTCTGAACAGGGCATCTATACGGACGGCACTCCCGAAGTGCTGAAACTCGCCCCTATCGGCTCTGCCACGCAGGACGGCGTTCCGTCCCCGACAAACTGTGTGCCTGTCAAGGGTACGCCGTGCGGCAGCACAGAACTACTCGCCATCGGAGACGAGATGGACACCTACGACCCCGACACGCAGACCATCACGCGAGTCATAGGGAGCGTAGTGCTTGACGGCACGGAGAGCTTCGGGAAATCCACCGCTTACGGAACGGCGTGGTACATCAACGCCGCTTCGTCCGCTTGGGGCGCGAACAGAAATAAGGCTGTCCTCTGCACACACTTTGAAAACGGAGAAGCGTCTTCGAGCTCACCCAACGGAACTTGCTTTTTCAACTCGACGGGGCACTTCTACTTCCGCGCAAGCGAATTCGCAGACGCGGCGGCGTTCAAGTCGTGGGTAAAAGACCAGTACGATGCGGGTACGCCCGTCGTCGTCTATTTTGTCAAGTCCACGCCGACTACCGAAGCATACACGGGAGAGCCTGTCGGAGCGGTTGTGACCGACATCCCCGCGCTTTTGCGCGTCTATGACCCGACCTACGGGGACAAGATGGACGAGTTTGACATCGTCAGCGGAGTCGTCACGCGCAAGGTCGGCTACCACGTCTTTACTGGCGAGGAAACGCTCTACGCCTCAGACTCTTTTGGCGGCACAGTTCGCATGAACGGCGCACAGAGCTCATGGGGGAGTACGCTTGGAGCGCCCGTCTGTACTCATTTCCTTGGCGTATACGCGAGGTCAAGCGGGACGGCGAATGTCGGGGAGTGCTTCTTCAACTCCTATGGTCACTTCTACTTCCGAGTTGCTGATAACAACGTCGACACCTTCAAAGCTTGGCTTGCCGCGCAGTACGCGGCAGGGACTCCCGTCATCATCTTCTACCAGTTGGCAACCGAAACCACCGAGCAGACCACGGCTCACAGTTTGAACACAAGCGCGGGGGACAATGTTGTGAGCGTGGCAAGCGAAGTTGACCCTGTCGAGCTGGAGGCAGAATACACGGCAGCGGAGGCATCATAATGGCAGACCGGGGCCACGAGTTGACCGAGGACATCCTCAAAGAGCTCGAAGAGCGCATAAAAGCTGAATACAGTCGTGCGCTGGCCGATGCGGAAAAGAAACTCGCCGCCTGGATGAAAAAGTTCGAGGAAAAGGACAAGCGGCAGCAAGACCTCCTCCGGGACGGCGTCATTTCCCAGAAGGAATACAGAGACTGGGCTTTCCGTCATAAGATGATGGGAAAAGAGTGGGAAATGATGCGCGACGGCCTCGCCGCGGACTTCCATCACGCTGATCAGATTGCGCTTGGAATAGCACGGGGCGGTATGCCGGACGTGTACGCGCTGAACATGAATTATGGCACTTACGACCTGGAACACGGCGGCAAGATCGACACAGGCTTCCAGCTGTACGATCACGACACCGCCGAGCTCTTGATGCGCGAAACGGATCTTCAGCTCATGCCGGGGGCGTCTACGGCGAAAGCCGCGCGGATCGCGGCGAATAAAGATCTCCAATGGAACGCCCGCCATATTCAGAGCGCTGTTCTTATGGGCGTCCTCCAGGGCGAGGGGCCGTATGAAGTGGCAAAGCGGCTTCAATCCGTCGCGCAGATGGACTACAACAACGCCGTCCGCTACGCCCGGACGATGACGACCGCCGCGCAGAACGCAGGACGATACCAGGCGTTCAGACGGGCGTCCGGGCTCGGAGTGGATCTCACGATTGAGTGGTCGGCGACGCTCGATCACAGGACGCGCCACGATCACCGCCTTATGCACGGACAGCGCACAACCGTAGATAAGCCGTTCCGAACGCCGGACGGCTTTAAGATCATGTGGCCTGCCGATTGCACGTCTGGCGTATCAGACGCTCCGCAGGGGGAGATCTGGAACTGCCGATGCACGCTCCTGTCATTTGTAAAAGGCTTTGAGCCGGGTACCGTAAAGAGCTCCCCCAAGATGGGCGATATGTCTTTTGAGGAGTGGCAGCAGGCCAAGCCCATGTCAAAGGAGGAACAGACCGCCTGGATCAAGGCCGGGAAACCCGATCTCAAAACGTGGGAAAAGAGCCCGACCCGCAAAGCCGTCGTCAACAGGCGGGCAGACGAGGAGCAGTACAAAAAATATCGAGAAATTCTCGGAGATTCTGCTCCAAAATCGTTTACTTCTTTCCAGCGAATGAAGTATAATAAGCAAGAAGAGTGGAACGCCCTAAAAACCGATTATCGTCGGAAACGGTTTGAGATTGCCCTTGGCAAACGCAATTTAAACACGAGAATAGGCGCTTATGGCGAAATAGTAAATCCCATGCCGCAGGCCGAATACGACAAAATTAGAGCGGCTATGCTACGGCAGGGGAAGAGTATGCGAGCCGTATTGCCTACTGACGGGGATGATTTGTATGCGTTAATGAGCTACTTTGGCGTGGAAGGCTCTTATTCGGACGGATGCATCTCGCATTTGGGGGTCATCCCAAGCAGAGGCGTTTTGTACGAGGAAATAATCCACATGGCTCAAGCACGAAAATATGGAGAGCTTGTATTAGGGGATGAAGTCGAGCGAGCCGCGAGAGAAGTCGAGGCCGCAAGAAAACTCCTGCAACGTAAAGAAGCGTATCGACTTGACAATTATGATGTGGATGCGCTGGAAAGAAACCTTGTTTACTGGGAAAGAAGATTTAAACAAGAGTATGGAGTCAGCTATGATGAAAGTAATTACAGGGGATAGCTACATAACAAATCAAGGACTAATCGTTGTTTGCGATCCCGACCGTCTTAATTGCGTTCGTATTGTGCCAGGCGAACACGTAGTCTATGAGGGGAAAGAGTATATTTTCAAAGGCGCTGTTCAAATGCCTACAACGAGGGACGAGTGGCCTGTTTTGCTCGCCGAAGTATAAGGAGAGCAGATCCGTGAAAGCCATATTCACCGACCACTCGAGAGAGTACCTTTCCGAATTTGAACGCGCGAGCCGCGCCGCATTGGAGGCCGTTGGAAATCAGGCCGTCAGCCACGCGAAGAACAACGTGACTGCTGCGGGCCGAAAAGACACGGGCAAGATGCGAAACGACATAAGCTATCGCGTCCAGGGAAAGGACGTGTACGTCGGCACGAACACGAAGTACGCGCCGTTTCATGAGATGGGGACCGGCATATACATATCGGGAGGGCGAAAATCCCCGTGGGCTTACCAAGACGCCGAAGGGAACTGGCACTTCACGCGCGGCCTACCGCCGATCCACTTCTTGAAGCGGGCAGCGCAGGAGCACATAGCTGAATATAAGGCGATCCTCAAAAGGATCTTCAAAGGCGGCTGACAAGGCCGCTTTTGTATTAAGGCAAACCGTATTTTGCGGTTTGCCTTTTTCATTGGTAAAAACCGCGAGGTACTGCGGCTTTTATAAATACTATCGGGGCGAAGAACAGCCCACAAAGGAAAGGAAGATAGTGTCATGGCACTTACCCGAGCAATGCTCAAATCTATGGGGCTCGAAGATGATAAGGTCAACGCAATCATCGAAGCCCACACCGAGACCGTTGACGGTCTGAAGAAAGAGGCCGAACGGTACAAATCCGATGCTGAAAAACTGCCCGAAGTACAGCGGCAGTTGAAGGAGGCAAAGGACGCCACGAAGAACAGCGGCGATTACGCCAAGCTCAAAGAAGAGTTCGACCAGTACAAGGCCGACGTGCAGAAGAAGGAAAGCGACGCCGCGAAGAAGGCGGCACTGACGAAGGTCGCGAAGGACGCTGGCCTCTCGGAGGCCGGGATCGCAAAAGCGGTCAAATATTCCGACCTGTCCTCCTTCGACCTGGACGAGAACGGCGATGTGAAGGACGGCAAGGCTCTCATTAAGAGCTTGAAGGAGGAGTGGCCGGAGTACATTACGAAGGCCAGCACGGCGGGGGCAAACACCGCAAATCCCCCCGCAGGAGGCGGCGGCGGATCTGCCAAGACAAAGGATGAGATCCTCGCCATCAAAGACACGCATGAACGCCAGCTGGCGTGGCGTGATTTCATTGCTGCACAGCAGCAGAAAGGATAAAAACAATGCCTGCTTCTAACGTTGAAACCATCACCAATCCCCGCGACTCCCTGCCGAACGTTTACTCCGGCGTGACGGAGCGCGAAATCGACTTCGTTTCCCGCTTCTCCCGCAACTGGGATGCGCTGCGCGATATTCTCGGCATTTCCCGGCCTATCCGCAAAGAGCCCGGCACGAAGCTGATCGCATACAAGGCGTCTGTCGCTCTCGAAAGCGGCAACGTTGATCCCGGCGAGGTCATTCCGTACAGCAAAGCCACCATCGTCCAGGCGGCTCTTTCTGACCTGTCCGTCGAAAAGTACGCGAAGGCCGTTCCCATCGAGGACGTTGCCAAATACGGCGCGGAAATCGCCATCGAGAAATCCGACGACGCTTTCCTGGCCGAACTTCAGAACAGCGTTCTCTCCAAGTTCTACACCTTCCTCAACACCGGCTCCCTGACCAACAACCAGACCACGTTCCAGATGGCGCTTTCTATGGCGAAGGGTCTTGTTGTCAACAAGTTCAAAGCCATGCGAAAGACCGCGACCGCCGTTGTTGGCTTCGTGAACGTTTTGGACGTGCACGAGTATATCGGTGCCGCCAACATCACCGTGCAGAACAAATTCGGCTTTGACTATGTCAAGGACTTCATGGGCTACAGCACTCTGTTCCTCATGAGCGACGCCGACATTCAGCGTGGCCGTGTTGTTGCCCTGCCTGTCGAGAACATCGATCTGTACTACATCGATCCGGGCGACAGCCAGTTTGCCCGTCTTGGCCTCAACTATGCCGTCGACGGCGAAACCAATCTGATCGGCTTCCACGCGCAGGGCAACTACAGCACCGCCGTTGGCGAGAGCTATGCTCTTATGGGCATGGCGCTGTGGGCTGAGTACCTGGACGGCATTGCCATCGTTGATGTGGTCGCGGCTGGCGGCTCTCTGGCCGCTATCTCCGGCTTCTCCACCGCCTCCGGCGGCTCGGCTGGCAAGTCGAAGCTGACCGTTCCCGATCCCGATGTGAGCGGCGGCAAGTTCTACTTCAAGAGCCAGGCCAGCGCCGCCCCCGCCGCTCCTGCGTATCTCGCGCAGTTCGACCCGACGGGCTGGACGGAGGTCGTTGACGACCAGATCGTCTCTGCCACCAACAGCCACAAATATCGCGTGGTCGAGATTAACGGCTCTGGCCAGGCGATCGCCACCGCCGACGGCACCGTTACCGCCGGCACCTGATCATAAAGGAGGCGGTGTAAATGCTCACCGAACTTTGCCAGGAACTCCGCAACTGGTTTGACCGGGAGCGGCATGCTGGCACTTTTACAATCGCGGACGGCAATATCACCGCCGACTTTCTGCGTGAAGGGCAGTACTTCCGCATTATGGGCAGCATTTTCAGCGACGGGGTGCACAAGTACCCCGCCGCTGATCTGCCCGAAGAAACGTTCACAGGGGCCGTGTGGGCGCTTGCTATTCCGAAGCCCGTTATTAATCTGGCGGCAGAGATCGACGCATGGCGGGCAAAATACGAGGCAGAAGACAGCGCCGCAATGTCTCCGTTTAACTCGGAGAGCTTCGGCGGCTATTCGTACAGCAAGGGCGGCTCTGGCAACGCGCAAGGCGGGTCTTCCGGCGTGTCCTGGAAGACTGCCTTCGCCTCGCGTCTGAATATGTGGAGGAAACTGTAATGAGCCTTTTGTCAGAAGCTATGGAATCGTGCGTGATGCTCGACAAGCGCACGCAATCCGACGGATATGGCGGTTATATTTCTACCTATGTCGACGGCGCGGCGTTTAACGCCGCCATCGTTTTCGACTCGTCTATTCAAGCCCGGACTGCTGGCGTTCAAGGCGTGACGAGCCTTTACACGGTTACGACGGAAAAGGCTATCAATCTCCAGTATCACGACGTATTCAGACGCGAGCGCGACAGCAAGATTTTTCGCGTCACGTCTGACGGCGACGATAAGCACACGCCCGCAAGCGCCTCTCTCAATATGAGACAGGTCGCAGCGGAGGAATGGAGCTTGCCGAATGGATGAAGTACAAGCTCTCCATGAGTTTTGGTCGTCCTTTGGCATCCCTGCCATCGACGAACAGAGCGCTTATGATACGCCGATCATCGAGGAGCTGGAGATCGATTTCCCATATATCACCTACGAGGTCGGAACAAGCTCGTTTGACGATCCTGTGATGCTCGGCGCGGATATATGGGACAAGTCGACCTCCTGGGCGCGGATCACACAGAAGGTCAAGCAGATCGGCGAAGCGATCAGCCGGGGCGGCATAATCCTCCCATATGACGGAGGGGCTGTGTGGATCACCCGCGGCTCTCCGTTCTCCCTGCGTATGGATGCCGAAACGTCCCAGGACGTAAGACGCATCCACATCAACATCAACGCGGAGTTCCTGTCCGCGTAGAAAGGAAAACCACATGGCGAAATACACCAAAATTCCGACCACCACGTTCCAGACCATTCAGATGAACGCGGGCGTCCTGCTGACTACGTTTGACCCGTCGACGGCCACCGTTGCAGACGCGAATATTCTCGGCGCGACCACGGGCGGCATCAACTTCACGGCGACGCCTTCCTTCGTGGACTTCGGCGAGGACATCGACAACTGCCCGAAGAACACCCTTGAGTTGAAGAAGCTCGACGACTGGGAAGTCAAGATCTCCGGCACGTTCGTCACGGTTAACGCCGCTCTCGTCGCTCGCCTCGTAGGGGCTGGCGACGCCTCTGGCGAAAAGATCACTCCCCGGAGAGATCTTGCCGAGACCGACTTTAAGGATCTGTGGCTTGTCGGCGACTACTCCGACAAGAACGGCGCGACGAACGGCGGCTTTGTCGCCGTCCATCTGATGAACACGCTCTCCACGGGCGGTTTCCAGATCCAGACGGGCGACAAGGCAAAAGGCCAGTTCGCGTTCGAGTTCACCGCGCACTTCTCGATGGACGCGCAGGACACGGTCCCGTTTGAGATCTATGTCCACGCCGGCACCGCCGAGCCGACGTAAACAACTAAAGCGAGGGGGCTTTTGCCCCCTCGCCATTTTTTGAAGGAGGTATATCAGCATGAAACTTTCGGAATACAAGGACGAGCAGGCGCTTGATCTGCTTGCCGTTTTGATCGAGCCAGCATCGGAGATCCTTGCGGACGCTGCCGTGCGAGAGGCCGCAGAAAAGGGCAACACCGCCCGATCGGTATCTCTGGCTATCAGAAACCACAAACGCGCCGTTATGGCCGTTTTTGCAGCCCTGGACGGCATCCCTGTCGAGGAATACCACTGCAACGTGCTCACGCTGCCTGCGAAGCTCATTGAGCTTTTCAATGATCCCGACATCGCACAGCTTTTTTCCTTTGCGGGTCTGAAGGAGGAACAGACTCCCTCTGGCTCGCTTATGGAGAATACCGAGGGCGCTGGGCGGTAAAGCCTTTTTTGCGGTATGCGACGGCAAGGTATAACCAATTCCGCGCCGATCTGACATACCGCGTTTATTTGACTGACAGCGTGCAAATGCTGGCACAGGGCAAGTGCCGGAAAGACCGCTTCATCGACCTTCTGTTTCCGAAGCCTGTTGATGATCGACCTCCGTCAGAAATTGTCAACGACATCCTTTCCCGCGCGGGAGTGGAGGTGAAAAAGACTATTGGCTAACGTTTTTAATCTCGAATTCTTAATCGACGTCAACGATAAGGCTTTGAAGCCTGCACTTTCGAGAGCAGGCAAAGCAATCGGGACTTTTGCAAAGGCGACCGGGGCCGCGCTTGTTGCGGGCGGCGCTGCGATCGGAGCTCTGACAAAAAAATCCGTCGAGGCTTATGGCGCTTATGAACAGCTCGTAGGCGGTGCTCAAAAGATCTTCGACGAGATGGATTACAAAACCATCGCGCAGGACGCGAAGGCCGCTTACGAGACGATGAACTTGTCCGCGAGCGAGTACCTGGAAATGATGAATTCCGTCGGTGCTACGTTCTCGCAAACGATGGGCGACGCGAAAGGCTACGAGTCCGCGAAAACTGGTATGCAGGCGATCGCAGACTACGCCAGCGGAACAGGCCGAAACGTAGCCGAGCTCAATCAAAAGTTCTCGCTTATCACAAGGTCGACGAGCAGTTATCAGAGCATAGCTGACCAGTTCTCCGGCATTCTTCCGGCGACAAGCAAGGGCTTCCTCGAAGCGGCGCAAGCCTCGGGCTTTTTGTCGGATAAGTACAAAAACCTCACTCAAGTCCCTGTGGCGGAA
>JAEIGA010011689.1_pt1 | contig 13323 bp, 13 predicted proteins | sample 9270691 | NCBI WGS metagenome assembly JAEIGA01 (sample SAMN17057246, study PRJNA624740) | gut metagenome | biome: biome; isolation source: fecal sample | host: Bos grunniens | place: China: Xizang | collected 2019
TAAAAAAGCACAAACCTTTGCTTACGATAGCGAATTTAAGAAAAAGATTCGTTCAATGGAAAATGCTACGGCTAATGAGTTTGCAAAGTTTTCGGTAGAGTTGGGACATTTCTTTGGGAAGAAAGCAAAAGAGTTTTTAGATGCTAATTCGCTTGATGTAGATTTTGTTTCCTCTCACGGACAAACTATTTTTCATCGTCCAGACTTGCATTACACAACTCAAATAGGCGATTTGTCGGCATTATGTAGCGAGGTGAAATGCACAACGATAGGAGATTTTCGTTCAATGGACGTAGCCCTTGGAGGACAAGGCGCTCCGCTTGTGCCGATTGGCGATGAAATACTTTTTTCCGCATACGAAAATTGTTTAAACCTTGGAGGATTTTCAAATATCAGTCTTAAAAAACAAGGAAAACGCATTGCCTATGATATATGTCCGGTGAATATTGTATTGAATCATCTTTGCGAAAAAATATCTTTACCTTTTGATGATGGAGGTCAAATAGCCGCATCGGGAAAGATTGATGAAAATCTTTTGAATCAATTAAATGCTTTGCCGTACTATAAAAAGAAAAAAAATAAATCCTTAGGCAAAGAATGGGTTGTTGAAAATATCTTTCCATTATTAGAAAATTCGGACTTGGAAGTAAAAGATCTTTTAGCAACTTATACAGAGCATATAGCGATTCAGTTATCTAAGAATTTAACAGGTAAAACCCTTTTGACAGGAGGGGGAGCATATAATAGGTTTCTATTAGAAAAATTAAAAAAATACACTTCGTACACAATAGATGTGCCAGAAAAAACGATTATAGATTATAAGGAAGCAATGATATTTGCATTTTTGGGTGTATTACGCATAAGAAAAGAAGCAAATTGCCTTGCCTCCGTTACAGGAGCAAGTATGGATAATTGTGGAGGACTAATTGTTCAATGGATATAAAGCAAAACGAAGATAATATATTAAAACTAATAAAGAAATCCTCAACAAGAGATAGGGGATATTCACTTCTCATAGACAAATATGCCGAAATGGTGTATTGGCAAGTGAGACGTATGGTCCTTTCTCACGAAGATGCCGATGATTTGGTGCAAGAAATTTTCATAAAGGTATTTGAAAACATAGAAAGTTTTAATAACGAATCTAAATTATCAACTTGGATTTATAGAATAGCATATAATCACACTATCAATTACATTAAATCGAAACAAAATAAACAAGCAAAAAATAATTCATCTTTTGAACAAGAAATGTTTGAGAATATAAAGTCGGATTCTTTGTTTGATGGAGACGAAATAGAACTAAAACTTCAAAAAGCAATGTTGTCTTTGCCCGCAAAACAAAGAGCGGTTTTTCAAATGAGGTATTATGATGAATTATCCTTTGCTCAAATTGCTTCAATCACAAAAACATCGGAGGGAGCCTTGAAAGCATCGTATCATATAGCCGCAAAAAAGATTGAAGAAATGATGTTAAATGAAGATTTTTCTATTTAAAATTAAACCTTTTTTATAAAATATTGTCAAACTAAGCGATAAACAAAAAAATATGGAGCATAAGAACAATCCTTTTAAAGTTCCGGAAAATTATTTTGATAATTTATCCAACAGATTAGAAGCGGAATCTAAAAGAAAACACGTTTCCGTATCTAAAGTGTTGAAATATGTCGCAAGTATATCGCTTATTCTTGCTTTATCTGTAAGTGTTTTTGTAGTGGTGTTTACAGGCGATAAAAAAGAACCTTTGCTTTCTTCTAATTTCTTTTCAATATTTTCTCCTAATAAAGAAAAAGAAAAGGATAATGTAGAGAAAAATTTGGCTAAGACTTCACAAATTGAATGGGAAAAGCAAGTTGAAAATCTAATTGCGGAGGTTGAGCAAATTCAATTTACAGAAGAGGAATTAGATTACTTGGAATCTTTCATAGATGAGGACTTAAATGAGTATGTATTTAATAACTTTGAAAATATAGAATGATGAAAAAAAATTTGATTTTAGCATTATTAGCGTTAATAACTTTTAGTGCTCCTGTTTTTGCACAAAAAGATTGTCCAGAATGTAAAGAAAAAGAAAGAAAAGCCGCTCAAATGAAAATGATGAAGGTTAAAAAAGCGACTTTTGTTCAAAATTTAAAACTATCGGAAGAAGAAACCGAAAAGTTTTGGGCTTTATACGAACAATTTGACAGAGAAATAAATTCTATAATTGAAAAACAACATCATTTAATGACTAAATACAAAGAGACAGATATGCTTAATCTTGACAAAGAAACTGCAATGATGTTGATAGAACAAAATAGTAAAACAGAAAAAGAACTTGCTGAAATAAAAGTGCGTTATTACGAAAAATTCTTAGAAGTTCTTCCTCCTCAAAAAGTAGCAAAACTGATTGTGGAAGAAAAAGAACTTATGCGTAATCTTAGAAAAAAAGATAGACACGAAAGAAAAACAGAAGAATGTCCTCAAAAAGTAGGGCAAAAGAATTTACAACTAATGAAAAAGTAGTTAGTTTGTAAAAACTAAATGAGCATTTCAATATTTTTAATCTTAGTAATTTCAGGGCTTTTTGTAGGATTTATAAATACTCTTTCGGCAGGAGGAACAGCAATCTCAATAGCACTTTATCTTGCCTTGGGTTTGAGTCCCGCACAAGCTAATGCAACAAATAGAATAGGGGTTTTGTTACAATCATCACTTACCTCTGTTCTATTTTCACGTAAAGGATTTCTTAAAAACACTCATTTTTTTCGCCTTGCTTTGCCCACAATGTTAGGAGCCTTAGTAGGAGCAATTTTATCTCTTGTTTTGCCCGAAATTCTCTTCTCTTATTTTATGGGAATTAGCCTTTTGGTGATGATAGTCTTTCTTTTTCGCTCACCAAAGAAGTTTGAAGAAGATGATTTTTCCAAAACCGAAAATGGAATCAGTTTTTTACAATATTTAACTTTCTTTTTAATAGGAATTTATGGCGGTTTTGTTCAAGTAGGAACAGGCTTTCTTCTTATGAGTGCAGGAAGTATGCTTTTGGGTTACAATATTATCAAAACAAATGCTTTGAAAACCACCGTCATGGCTTTTTATACCGTTATTGCGGTTTTGATTTTTTGGCAAGATGGTAGCATTCATTGGCAATATGGTTTGCTTCATTCAATAGGAACATTCATCGGCTCGTTTATTGCAACGAAATTAGCCTTCAAAAAAGGAGCAAAATTCATTAAATGGGTGGTTATATTTGTCATTATATTCATTTCTCTTTATTTATTCAAGATAATAGACTTGAAACACTTTTTTCAATTTTTAATCGTTTAGTGTTATAGGTTACGAATAAAAATATTATATTTGCAAATCAAAATAAGAGTAAAACTATGAAAAAAATTGCGTTAGTATTATTGGCTTGCACCTTGGTAACAAGTTGTGCTACTACAAAAAGAGATAAATATAAATCGGTAGATGAAAAAGATGTTCCAACAAAGTTTGTGCAAGATTTTAAGAAACGCCGTCCTGAAATAGAGCAAACTACTTGGAAGATGGTTGATTCAACTTGTTATATCGCCAAGTTTAAGGCTTCTGGAAACGATGTAAGTATGAAATTTAAAAATACATCGGTTGAAACCGCTTGGAATGTTCCTTTGGAATACACACCTAAGACAATAACAGATTATATCGCTCAAAACTATGCGGGATATAAAATAGAAAGCATAGACATTGTAGAATTAAGAAACAAAAAGAGTTATATCGCAACAATTTATAAGAAAAGTGAAGAAATAAAACTTCAATTTGATCTTCAAGGTTACTTTACAAAAGTAATGGAATAATAGATTTTATAAATTAACGAAAAACGGTGAAGCATTTTTTCTTTGTTTCACCGTTTTTTTTCTTTGTTTTATTTTGCTAAGTCTAAGAGTTTTTATGTATATTTGCAAATTAAAATATTTGTATCAATGAAACAGTATCTTAAATTGCTAAACAAGTCTTGGAGTGCAATGATTTTTATAGAAATTCTACTCATTGCAATATTCTATGTATTAACTTATTACTATTATTTGTCGAATGATGCTATTCTTTCAAAAGGATTAAGCGTTAGTTTTTCGTATGTGTTGATGTTATTGATGGTTCTTTGTGTGTTTTTGGGTGGAAAGGGCACAAGTCGTAAGATAAAAAACATTGTTTCTTTGCCTTTGCCCGAAAAAATAGAGAAATATAGAATGTTACAAATAAAGCGTTTACGTTTTTATTCATTAGTGAATATCGTTGCTTTAATTGGAATGTTTTTTTGCAACCAAAATTCATTTTTATTGTTTTCAATCATCGCTCTTTTGCTCACTCTTTTAAGCAAAGTATCGGAATTGAAATTGAAAATGGAACTTTCTCTTAGCGAAGAGGAAATTGAGAATATGGATAAATTAAAATTTGAAAAAATATAAGACCTTATGTTTGAAATAAGACGTAGAGAACAACTTACAAGCAATATCTACCTAATGGAGATAAGTGCTTACTGGGTTGCAAGAGCTGCAAAACCTGGTCAATTCATAATCATAATAATAGATGATAAAGGTGAAAGAATCCCTTTAACTATTTGCGATTATAATAAAGAAGAAGGAACTATCACAATCGTATTCCAAATAGTTGGAAAATCAACAGAAAAGTTAGCAAAGTTAGGAAAAGGAAATAAATTAAAAGATGTAGTAGGACCACTTGGTAAAGAATCTTTGTTGATGTATGTTCCTGAACAAGAAAGAGCAAATAAGAGAATTTTATTCATAGGAGGAGGAGTAGGAACAGCACCAATATATCCACAAGTTAAATGGGTAAAAGAGCACGGAATGAAAGCTGATGTAATTATCGGTACAAAAACTCATAATACCCTTATTTTAGAGGATATGATGAAAGAAGTGGTAGACAATCTTTATGTTTGCACCGATGATGGCTCATACGGAATGAAAGGATTGGTAACAGATTGTTTGAAATCTCTTGTAGAAAAAGGAGAGAAATATGATGAAGTTGTTGCTATTGGACCAATGGTGATGATGAAGTTTGTTTCGCTTTTGACAAAAGAGTTAGGCATAAAGACAACTGTTAGTTTAAATTCTCTAATGGTTGATGGAACAGGAATGTGTGGAGCATGTAGAGTAACAATTGGTGGAAAAACTAAATTTACTTGTGTTGATGGTCCAGAATTTGATGCACATCTTGTGGATTTTGATGAAGCAATTCGCCGTCAATCAATGTATAAAACACACGAAATAGCAACCGATTCGGAAGATCATAAATGTAACTTAACAGCAGCGGTAAATCATACAATAAAGAAAAGACGTGTTCCTGTTAGAGAACAAGACGCTATTGTGAGAGTAAAGAATTTTGATGAAGTTTGCTACGGATACACAATGGAAGAAGCAATGGAAGAGGCAGATCGTTGCTTGCAATGTAAAAATCCAGGTTGTGTGAGTGCATGTCCTGTATCTATTGATATACCTGCTTTCATTAAACAAATAAGAGGAGGACACGTCGGACATTTTGCACAAGCCTATAAAATTATTTCTTCGGCCTCATCTTTACCAGCAGTATGTGGTAGAGTTTGTCCGCAAGAAAGTCAATGCGAAGGAAGTTGTGTATTAGGTAAAAAAGGAGATCCTGTTGCAATTGGTAAACTTGAAAGATTTGTTGCTGATTGGGCAAGAGAAGTTAAACTTGATTTTACAGAAGTTCCGCCTACAAATGGTAAGAAAGTAGCGATTGTAGGTTCGGGACCAAGCGGTTTGACTTGTGCAGGCGACCTTGCGAAGATGGGATATGAGGTTACTATATTTGAAGCATTGCATCAAGCCGGTGGAGTATTGGTTTATGGTATTCCTGAGTTCCGTTTGCCTAAGGAAAAAGTCGTTAAAGAAGAAGTTGAAAACATAAAGAAACTTGGAGTAAAGATTGTAACGGACGTTATCATAGGTAGAAGTATCACAATAGACGAATTGTTTGATAAAGAAGGATTTTCTGCTGTTTATATTGCATCTGGTGCTGGTCTTCCTAAGTTTATGAATATTCCAGGAAAGAATCTTAACGGAGTTGTTTCGGCTAACGAACTTTTAACAAGAAGTAACCTTATGAAAGCATACGAACAAGGTTATGACACACCTGTTTATCCTGGAAAAGTAACAATTGTTGTAGGTGGAGGTAATGTTGCAATGGACGCAGCTCGTACAGCAAGACGTTTAGGTGCAGAAGTACATGTGGTTTATCGCCGTGGAAAGAACGAAATGCCTGCAAGAGCAGAAGAAGTTCATCATGCAAAAGAAGAAGGTATAGAATTTCACTATATGACTAACCCTGTTGAAATCTTAGGAGATGAACACGGTTGGGTAAAATCAGTAAAATGTATCAAGATGGAACTTGGAGAACCTGACGCAAGTGGAAGAAGAAGTCCTGTTGAATTGCCTGAAAGCGAGCATGAAATACCTGCGGATTGTGTAATCATGGCTTTGGGAACTGCTCCAAACAAATTGATAATTGATACAACTGATAATCTTTCTGCAACCGATTGGGGTGGAATTCAAACAGATGAACACGCTGCTACTTCTCGCGAAGGAATTTTTGCGGGAGGAGATGCCGTAATGGGAGCTGCAACTGTAATTCTTGCAATGGGTGCAGGAAAGAAAGCTGCAAAGAGTATAGATGAATATCTTAGAAATAAATAATTATGAAAAATAGAGTTTTATTTCTATCAATGTTGTTTCTTCTTTTGTCTGTAAGTTTCAGTGAGAATCTTTCAGCACAAAGAAGAAACAAAGCACCATTGATAAGATTAGGATTAAGAGCAGGGTTTAATATGAGCGACCTTACCTCTGCAAAAGGATTAGATATTTACAATGGTTTAGCGTATTACGATGAGCAATTAAACTATATAGGATTTACAGATACTAAACCATTTAAATTTGGCTTTAATGCAGGTTTTGCAGCCCAAGCTCAATTAAGTGATTATTTCTTTTTGCAAGCTAATCTCCTTTATACAACAAAGGGATACAAACTAAACACGCAAAATGTTGAGATTAGCGCAAGAGCAGATTATCTTCAAATTCCTATTGACTTTATGTACAAATATGAATTGAATGATGATTGGCGTTTAGTGGGCTCTGCTGGTTTGTTTTTTGGAGTTGGCTTGTATGGATTCACTGATTTTGAAGACCATTATGGAGAAAAAGATACTCCAAGATTGCAACATCAATCTCTTAGACAACCATTTAGAAACGAAGAAACAGGTGTTCATAGTTTGATATGCTTTGATCCTACTGTGCATGGAGCAACCTATTGGAAAGATCGCGATGATACATTTGCAACAGAAGGAACTTGGCAAGTAGATGGAGGTTTTCAAATAGGATTAGGCTTTGAATGGAAAAGCGTTCAATTCCTTGTACAATATCAATATAGTTTGACTCCATTCTATGATTATGAAAAAGAATTTAGAGGAAGATATGAAGCAAAAAATATAGAAGATGCTGCAACATCTTTTGAATATTTTGACTTAGAAGTACCATCTTCTCCTCGTCAACAATTGATAACTTTTAGTGTTTCTTATTTCTTTGATAATTGGAATCACGGAATACGTTGGTAAATCTTAGTATGAAAAAATTATCTTTTATAATTGTATTTTTTTCATTTTGTTTAACCACCTATTGTCAGGAGTTAAATCCTGACAAGGGTGATTTTAATTTGTCATACTCCGCTATCATTGGACAAAATCTTTTTGCAAATAGAATGGGAGTAGGATATGATAAATGGCTTAACGAAGATGTGGGAATAAGATTTGGTATTTCTACAACAGATTTTGCTTTTCGTTGTCCTTATCAAAGTGTTGAAAACAAAGCACCTTATTCTACAAAAGGAAAACAATTAGCCCTTAATGCAAGTGTTGATTATAAGGTGTCAAATAAAATACTTCTTAGTTTTTCTGCTTATTTTAGCACAATGAATCTTTGGAATCAAAACTTTACTACAAAAGCAGTTAATGCTTCTATGCGTTATGTTTTTAAAAATGATTCATTTATAGATATATCTCTAACTGTTGTAGAATCAAACAGCCCTTTTCCATACTATTTTTATGAGCCTACTTCTTTCTGGCTACCATAAGACCGTCTCTTATCGGTATAATCAAATTATCTAAGCGGTCATCTTCGGTTACAAGTTTATTATAATTCATCAAAGCCTTTGTTTCCTTGTCGCTTTCCTTTACTTCCAAAACTACTTTCCCATACCAAAGAATATTATCCGCAATCATAACACCACCACTATTTAATCTCTCAACGCATTTATTGAAATAAGCAGGATAACTCGCTTTGTCGGCATCTATAAATATTAAATCAAAATTTCCTTCTATTGAATCAATAACCTCCATTGCATTTCCGATATGGAGTTGTATTTTTTCTTCAAGTCCAAACTTTGAAATAGTTTCTCTAATAAAGTATTCCAAACTCTCATCTCTTTCAATAGTGTGAACAATTCCACCTTCTTCTAACCCTTCGGCAAGACAAAGTGTTGCGTAAGAGGTGAATGTGCCTAATTCAAGAACGTTTTTAGGCTTTACAAGCAAGGAAATAATTTTTAAAAAAGTACCTTGCCAATTTCCACTAATCATATTTGGTTTTAAAAACTTAATATGGGTTTGTCTATCAATATATCGCAAACGTTCATCTTCCTTTGAACAAAATTCTTGACAATAATCCTCAATTCTTTTATCAATTAGTGGGTGGATTTGCTTTTCCATACTACATCGAAATGATTTTAAATTCTACTCTTCTATTCTTTGCTCTTCCTGCATCAGTGGAATTGTCGGCTATCGGTTGCTTTGCTCCAAATCCTTTATGAGTTAAGCGTTTTTCATCAATACCTTTTTCAACCAAATAGTTATAAACCGCTTCGGCTCTTTGCTTTGATAGTTTTAAATTATACTTATCGCTACCTTTACTATCGGTATGTCCCGAAAGTTCTATTGTCATATTTGGATATTCTTCCAAAATATTGATTAGTTTGTGAAGTTCTACAAAACTTTGAGGCAAAAGTACGCTTTTATCAAAGTCAAAGAAAATATTTTCAAGCACAATCACTTGACCAACTTCATACTTTGGTTTATCTTTTTGCGTAGTTATTGTAATATTTTCGTGTTTTATTACTTTTTTCTCGCTACAAGTCAAACAATAAAGTTCAACATCGTCAATATAATAATAGGCTCCGGGCAAGATTTGTTTCAAATATTTTGGAAAAAGTAGATTGCTTTGTTCCTCTGGGTAGAAATTACCAATTGTAAGAAACTTTTCGCCACCTTTTGCAATGAATTCTCCTTCTATTTTTTGCCATTTTTCGGTATCTAACAAAGGTTTGTCAAAAGGATTCACAACTTGGGGTTTGAAAATCTTGGCAATTTCTTGCTTAATGCCATTTGTGTGTTTGGTTTTTGTGTTATTGGTAAACAATTCCCTTGTATTATCGGTTATTCTTTCATTTGTAAACAAACCTCCTAAGGTTGCAACAGCTCCGGTTGAATATTCCGAAAGGCTAACCCAAAAACTAAATTTATATTTTTCTCCCGCTTGAAGAGCCTCTTTAAGTTCGGTTTGAATATATTCACGATACGATGTTTTTGAAGTGTAGATTCCTACCATTGCCTCACCCGTTTTTGCATATTGATAACCAAGTTTGTTCTTTGGCATTTGACATTGCTTTCCTCCACAAGGGTGATAATAATCGGAAGAGCCACCTGTGGGTTGCCACCAAGCCTCTACCTCCATCATTTGTCCGTATGGTTCAATTTTTTGAGGACAATAAAGATGATCCTCAAAAGAAGAATTATATATTAAGTTTTTTTTCTTTACATCTTCTTGTCCTACAACATTGTTTGTAAAGCAAAAAAATAGTAATATAGGTGTTATAAGTCTAAACATTTCCAATCAATTTTATTTTCGGCACAAAGCCAAGTTGTATTTTTGTCTTTCTTAAACCAAGTCATTTGCCTTTTAGCATATTGTCTTGTATTGATTTTTATATTCTCAATAGCCGTAGGTAAATCAACCTTTCCATCGAAATATTCAAATAATTCCTTGTAGCCAACGGTTTGTAGGGCTTGCAAATTCCTAAAAGGGTAAACGCTTTTTGCCTCCTCAATCAATCCTTCTTCAATCATAATATCAACCCTTTTATAAATTCTTTCCAAAAGATTTTCTCTACTTCGTTCAAGACCTAATTTTATTATTTCAAAATCACGCTTTTTCTTTTCCCCAGAACGAAAAGAGGTGAAGGTTTTGCCAGTTTGACGACAAATCTCCAAGGCACGAATAAGTCTTATGTGATTTTGTCTATCTACAATTTCCCAATATTCGGGATCTTTTTGCTTTAACTCTTCTTGAAGAGGCAAAATACCTTGCGTAGAGAATGTTTGATTTAATTCCTCTCTTATTTTAATATCAACATCGGGCATATTATCTACCCCATAACAAAGGGCATTAACATAAAGTCCACTTCCACCCGTTAGAATTGCATAATCCCTTTCTTGGAATATTCTTTTCAATTCTCTAAGTGCATCTTGCTCAAAATCTGCTATATTATATTTTTGATGAATCGAAATATGACCAATTAAATTATGCTTTGCCATAGAGAGTTCCAAAGAAGAAGGCGTTGCAACCCCTATATTCAATTCCTTATAGAATTGACGTGAGTCGGCAGAAACAATTTCGGTATTAAGAAAATTAGCCAATTCTATACTTAAAATTGTTTTACCTACCGCCGTAGGGCCAATTAAAACAATTAATTTTTTTTTGCTCATTTCTTTTTTAAACCTAATTTTTCAGCCTCAATAAAAAGCAGATTCAAAGCCGCCTCTCTTTCGTTTGGAATAACCCCATCTAAAATAGCATCTTTGATAATAGTTTTTAAAATACCAATTTCCTTACAAGGACTTAAAGAAAAAATCTCCATAATCTCTTCACCATTAACGGGAGGTTGGAATTGTCTTATTTTATCCTTTTCTTCAATCTCAATAAGCTTTTGTTTAACAACCTCAAAGTTTTGCATATATTGCTTAACCTTATTGATGTTTTTAGAAGTTACATCGGCTTGACAAAGAAGCATTAAATCATCAATATCTTCTCCCGCATCAAACAAAAGACGCCTTATGGCAGAATCGGTAACAATGCTTTCGGCTAAAATAATAGGACGTAAATGCAAAGAAACCAACTTCTCAACATACTTCATCTTTTCATTTAAAGGAAGTTTCAAACGTCTAAAAATATTTTTCACCATTCTACTTCCCTTGATTTCATGACCATGAAATGAAAAGCCGGTCTTTTCATCATATTTCTTACAATAAGGCTTTCCAATATCGTGCAAAAGAGCGGTCCAACGCAAGAAAAGATCATTAGTCTTAGTGGAAATATTTTCCAAAACCTCTAATGTATGCTTAAAATTATCTTTGTGTGATTTTTCACCAACGGATTCCGTACCTTTAAGCTTAGTTAATTCAGGAATAATCCTTTCAAGCAAACCAGCCCTATCCATTAAACGAAATGCCATTGAAGGGTGGGAGGAAAGAATCATTTTATTTATTTCCTCAATATTTCTTTCCATTGACACAATCTCTATTCTATAAGCATTTCTCTTAATTGCCTCAAACGTATCGGGATGAATAGAAAAATCCAAACGACTTGCAAATCTAATAGCCCTAAGCATTCTAAGAGGATCGTCCGAAAAAGTAATATCGGGATCAAGAGGCGTTTGAATTATTTGATTCTTAATATCATTTATACCATTAAAAGGATCAAGCAATTTACCATAATTCTTTTCATTAAGGCAAATAGCCATAGCGTTAATAGTGAAATCCCTTCTATTTTGGTCATCTTCCAAACTTCCATCCTCAACAATAGGTTTGCGAGAATCTCTATTATAACTTTCTTTTCTTGCACCAACAAACTCAATTTGCCAAACCTCTTGGCCATCTTTATAATTGAGCATAGCAGTGCCGAAATTTCTAAACACACTCACCTTAGAGGTCTTGCTACCCAACATTTCGTGTAATTTATTGGCCAATTTAATTCCACTACCAATAGTTACAACATCAATATCCTTACAAGGACGATTCATTATCGCATCTCTTACATAACCACCTACAACATAGGTTTCTAAACCCAAAGAATCGGCCGCTTGTTGCAAGAGTTTAAATACAGGAAACCTTAGTTTTTCTTCTAAATTTAACATATTCTGCAAAAATACGCAAAAACTTGAATTTAGAAACAAAATGATAGAGAAAACTGTTCTTTTATAAAAATTTTTCAAGAAATCTTTGTTTAATAAAAAACGTTTATTATATTTGCAAAATCATTAAAATAATAATTAAAACCTTAAAGCTATGACAAAATCAGAACAATTCATCGAAATGGAACACCAATACGGTGCTCATAATTACCACCCTCTACCAGTAGTTCTTTCAAAAGGAGAAGGGGCTTTTGTTTGGGACGTTGAAGGAAAACGTTATTTTGATTTCTTGTCGGCATATTCGGCAGTAAATCAAGGACATTGCCACCCAAAAATAGTGAATGCCTTATGCGAACAAGCAAAAACGCTAACCCTTACTTCAAGAGCATTTTATAATGATTGCTTAGGACCATACGAAAAATATATAACAGAATATTTTGGCTACGATAAAGTCTTGCCAATGAACACAGGAGCAGAGGCAGACGAAACAGCAATGAAATTAGCAAGACGTTGGGGATACAAAGTCAAAGGAATACCGGAAAATGAAGCAATAATAATTTGTTGTGAAGGCAATTTCCATGGACGAACCATATCAATAATTTCAATGTCCACCGATCCCGATAGCTATGGTCAATTCGGACCATTCACACCCGGCTTTGTAAAAATTCCATACAATGATTGCCAAGCCTTAGAACAAACACTTGAAAAATTAGGAGATAAAGTAGCGGGATTTCTTGTAGAACCTATTCAAGGCGAAGCAGGAGTTTATGTGCCAAACGAAGGTTATTTGAAAAAATGCTATGAACTTTGCAAAAAACATAACGTACTTTTCATAGCCGATGAAGTACAAACGGGAATAGCACGCACAGGAAAAATGCTTGCATGCGACCATGAAGGCGTAAGACCCGATATTTTAATATTAGGAAAAGCCCTTTCAGGAGGAGTAATCCCGGTTTCAGCAGTCCTTGCCGATGATGAAATAATGCTAACCATAAAACCGGGCGAACACGGCTCAACATTCGGAGGCTTTTGCTTAGCAGGAAAGGTAGCAATGGCAGCTTTACAAGTAGTAAAAGACGAAAAACTTGAAGAGAA
>JAEIGA010011690.1_pt1 | contig 13323 bp, 10 predicted proteins | sample 9270691 | NCBI WGS metagenome assembly JAEIGA01 (sample SAMN17057246, study PRJNA624740) | gut metagenome | biome: biome; isolation source: fecal sample | host: Bos grunniens | place: China: Xizang | collected 2019
AAGGTTTTCAAGGATTTTGATTATGTTGTGGGACCGTCGGTTTCATGTGCGGCCTTTGTGAAATTGAACTATCCGAGGCTTCTTCATGGGAAGCATGAGTGTGAGACTGCCGGAAAGGTGATGGATATAGTGGAGTTTCTGCATGATGTCCTGAAGGTGGAGAGCCTTCCAGGAAAGTTCCACCATGTCGTCAGTGTCCATAATTCTTGTCATGGAGTGCGTGAGCTTGGCCTGTCGTCTCCAAGTGAAAGAAATATCCCGGTATATTCAAAGATAAAGAACCTTCTGTATCTGGTGGAGGGTATTACGGTCCGTGAGCCGGAACGACCTGACGAATGCTGCGGATTCGGCGGGTTGTTCTCCATGGAGGAGAAGGAGGTCTCTGTAAAGATGGGGGAGGATAAGTTGCGCAGACATATGGAGACGGGTGCAGAATACATAACAGGTCCGGACAGCTCGTGCCTTATGCATATGCAGGGTATTGCAAGGAACAGGAAACATCCCATTAAGTTTAAGCATGTTGTCGAGATTCTCGCGGCAGGAATTGAATAAAGGAAAATGGCTACAAGACACAGTAAAGCTGCAAAGCAGTTTCAGAAGAACAGGGAAAAGGCTGAGTGGCAGGACAATACGCTCTGGGGCGTCCGAGTAAAAAGGGACCGCATGGCGAAGTCGCTGGATGAGTGGGAGACTCTTCGTGACATGGCTTCTGCCATAAAGAGACATACGGTCACCAATCTTGACGTTTACCTTGAGCAGTTCGCCGAAAATGCAGAGAAGAACGGTATAATAGTACATTGGGCTAAGGATGCGGACGAGTTCAATGAGACGGTGTTAGACATCCTCAGGTCGCACGAAGTGAGGAAACTGGTGAAATCGAAGTCGATGCTGACCGAGGAATGCGAGATGAATCCGTTTCTGGAAAGGAACGGTATCGAAGTCGTGGAGACTGACCTTGGCGAAAGGATCATCCAGTTGTTGGATCAGAAGCCGAGCCATATAGTGATGCCGGCCATCCATCTGACTCAGGAAGAGGTGGGAGCCTTGTTCGAGAAGGAGCTTGGAAGCGAAAAGGGCAACAACGACCCTACATACCTGACATATTGTGCCAGAAAGAGCCTCAGGAATGAATTTCTCTCGGCCGATGCCGGACTGACCGGAGCCAATTTCGGAGTGGCACAGACCGGTGAGATTGTGATATGCACCAACGAGGGCAATGCGGATATGTCCACATCTGTTCCTAAACTTCATATAGCGGCCATGGGTATTGAAAAGGTAATCCCGGACTATAGGTCGCTTGCAGTCTTCCACAGGCTACTTGCCAGAAGTGCAACAGGTCAGCCTTCTACTACATTTACCTCTCATTTCCGTGGTCCTCGTCCAGGGGGAGAGATGCACATAATCCTTGTGGATAACGGTCGCAGCCGCATGCTTGGCGATGACCTTCATTGGGAGACACTCAAATGTATAAGATGCGGAGCATGCATGAATACATGTCCTGTGTACCGCCGTTCGGGAGGATATTCTTATACTTATTTCATTCCGGGACCAGTCGGTGTGAATCTGGGAATGCTCAAAGATGGGAAAAAGTATCACGACAATGTGAGTGCGTGCTCTCTCTGCTGCTCCTGCGATAATGTATGTCCTGCCAAGGTGAACCTGTCGGAGCAGATATATTCATGGAGGCAGCAGCTGAAGGATTTCGGAAAGGAACCGATGTCGAAGAAGGTGATGAGCGGCGGAATGAAGTTTATTTTTGACAGGCCAGGGCTCTATAATGCTGCCATCGGATGTTCACCGCTGATCAATGCTGCAGCATCCGGTGCCGGATATGCAGGCCTGGGACTTTGGGGCAAGGGACGCGACCTGCCGGAGTTTGCAAAGGAATCATTCCACACTATGTGGAAAAAAGGAAAACTGAAAAATGACAAGTAAAGAGAACATACTTTCTGAGATAAGGAAGCACGGAAGACAGCCTGTGGATATGCCGTCTTTCGAGTCTCTGTCTCCTGTGATATATGAGAATCCCATGGAGCAGTTTGTGGTGACTGCACGTCAGGTCGGTGGACGTGTGGCTCTCCTCGAAGAAGGTGCCGACATCAATGCGCTTATCCGCTCATTTTATCCAGAGGCTTCCGTAATAGCCTCTTCACTGCCTTTTGTGAAGGCTTCGCTGAATCCCGACACCGTGGATGATGCTAGGGAACTCAACGGCACCGAGGTCGGAGTTGTAAAAGGTGAGATCGCCGTTGCCGAAAACGGATGTGTATGGGTACCGCAGACCATGAAGGAAAGGGCGGTACTGTTCATTTCCGAGAGTCTTGTGATAATAGTCGACAGGAACGACATTGTGAGTAATATGCATGAGGCATACGCACGCATTGACAATCCGGGATACGGTTGCTTCATAAGCGGACCGTCGAAGACGGCCGATATAGCCCAGGCTCTCGTAATGGGAGCCCAGGCAGCACGCGAGGTACTTTATGTTATAGTCTAACGGAGTCTGTACAAATATTTCCACTCGAAGGTCTTGCCTGGTGCGATGCTATAAGGTACGAAAGGCTCGATGCATCCTACCCTGTGGTTGGACCAGAATGTTATGCGGTGGAATGCCTTGTCGCAGTGGAATGTAACTTTATGTCCGGCTCCGCTCTGACTGAAGACTTCCCCTGTGACCGGAGCACCGTCTGACGGTTTCAGGTTTCCCATGAATACGCTTTCTCCTGCATTAAGCGGTCTTGAAAAACGTATTCCGCTTTCCGTGAGTGCCACGCTGTCGTAGATGCTTCTCCATGTGCCGCACGGCTTGAATGGGAAGTTTACTTCTATCTCAGGGCCAGGGCGTGCATCAGAGAATGTGAAGAAATTGTGGTTGTATGTGTCTCCTTCCATTGGACGCATTCCCGTGTTACGCAGGCTGTGCCGGATTTCGAAAGTATCTGCGTCAATTATACGTACGGTCTTCTCATATACATATCCCCAATTGTCGGAATGAATCTCATGGATGAAAGTTGCCGAATCTCCGGTGTACTTTACTATGTGTGTGCCATAATCCGCAACTTTATATAGATGGAAATGGTCGTACGCATCATCGTTCTCCTTTATCAGCAGTCCCACACCTGGTTTGAGAAAAGTCTCTCCCGGTGCAGCCTCATCGTATCCGCATTGCTCGAATTCTTCTGATGTACCGCAGACAGCGTCATGTTTATAGGGATCATATATGTCGAACCATTGTCCGGCATATGTGAATCCGTTTCTGATAATGCTTAGGAATATTCCGCAGTGGTCGAAGCGGGTTCCTCGATAGTAGCCTGCGTTGATATCAGGTGGGCAAAGGGTTATTTCCAGATTCCCTTTGGAGATGATTATATTATCCATAAGACTATGTGTGTTCTGTCAGCAAAAGTAATGAAAATATCGTATATTTGCACCACATTACACCACAGTTAAAAGATATATGAAGAGGTTTTTATCGGAAGTGAGGGAGTTTCTTCCCAAAGACAGGATTTATACAGACAGTCTGAGACGTTTTGCGTGGGGAACTGATGCCGGATTCTATAGGCTTGTGCCTCAGGTGGTGATCCGGTCGGCCTCAGAAGAGGAAGTTTCACGTGTGCTGCGCGTGGCTTCGGTCAATGGCGTGCCAGTGACATTCCGCGCTGCAGGAACCAGCCTGTCGGGGCAGTCTATCAGTGACTCGGTCCTGCTGGTTGCTGGAAAGAACTGGGAGAAGATGTACACTCCGGACGGAGGAGCTACGGTCGTTCTGCAGCCTGGTATAGTGGGCTCTAAAGTCAATGACTTCCTGAAGCCTTACGGCAGGAAATTCGGACCGGATCCGGCTTCTGTCAAGAGCGCCATGGTAGGAGGCATAGTGATGAATAATGCTTCCGGAATGAGCTGCGGCACATGGGCAAATAGCGACAGGATGCTCCTTTCCGGAAGGCATGTCTTTGCTGACGGCACCGTACTTGACACTGCTGATGCGCAGAGCAGGGAGGCATTCAGACATTCCCATCCGGAGATTATATCCGCCATCGAAGACCTCAGGGACGAAGTTATGGCCGACGGAGAGCTCGTGGACCGCATCCGTCACAAGTATTCCATAAAGAACGTAACCGGTCTGAATATTCTTCCTCTGGTGATGTTCTCTGATCCCTTTGACATCATCCTCCATCTGATGGTCGGTTCCGAAGGCACTCTCGCATTCCTTAGCGAAGTGACCATGAAGACCCTTGAGACCGCTCCTATGCAGGCTGATGCAATGGTGTATTTCAATGATATGGCAGAGGCGGCAAGGGCTGTGATAGCGATACGGTCTCTGAAGGTGTCGGCGGCCGAGATGCTGGACAAGCGTTCCCTCGCTTCGGTGAATGCCGGGGAAAAGGAAGGCCTGACTGCCGTGCTTGTACGCACAGAAGCCCGGACTCAGCATGAACTGGCAGAGAACGTAGGCGTGTTAACTGAGACTTTGAAGAAATTCGACACATTCGGTCCTGTATCATTCACTACCGATCCCGAAGAATCCGCTCGTTTCTGGGCCATCCGCTCGGGCATATTCCCTACCGTGGGAGGAATGAGACGTCCGGGCACCACATGCCTCATCGAGGATGTGGCCTTCCATGTGGAGGATCTGGCCGAGGCCGTGACAGACCTTTCGGACCTGCTTGACAGACACGGCTACGACGACTCTTGCATATACGGACATGCGCTTGAAGGAAACTTCCACTTCATTATCAACCAGTCTTTCGATTCTGACAGGGAAGTGCAGAGGTACAAGGATATGATCAATGATGTGGGTGAACTGGTGGTGAATAAGTACGACGGCTCGCTCAAGGCCGAACATGGAACAGGCCGCAACATGGCTCCGTATGTGGAGTTCGAGTGGGGAACGAAGGCCTTTGAGGTGATGAAGCGCATAAAGGCTATATTCGATCCTGCCGGGATTCTTAATCCAGGAGTAATATTCAATGACGACCCGGAATGCTGCTTCAAGAATTTCAAGGCCCTGCCGCTTCTGGCGCCTGGAAAAGATGCACCTCTTGAGATGCATGAGGCATATCTGAAACTGAACAAATGCATCGAGTGCGGCTTCTGCGAGGTGAACTGTGTATCATGCGGATTTACTCTGTCATCCCGTACCCGTATCGCCCTGCAGAGATATATGGAGAGTCTCGGGAAGTCGGGCGAGGACCCTCAGCTTTTGAAGGAACTAAGGAAGCAGTATTCTTATTATGGCGAGCAGACATGTGCCGGAGACGGCCTGTGCTCGATGTCATGCCCTATGGGAATCAATGTCGGAGACCTGACTCACGAGGTGCGCCGCAGGAATATGGGACAAATGGGACAGAGTGTAGGAAAGTTCGCCGCAGATAATTTCCATGGAGTCAAGACCGGTCTGAGAGGAGTTCTGCATCTGGCCGATTTCGGGCACGCTGTCCTTGGAAGCAAGGCCATGGGAGCTGTAGGCAAAGGCCTCCATGCAGCAGGGTTGCCGCTATGGACCCCTGCATTCCCGAAAGCCTACAATGCAGCCTCCAGACTGTCAGTTCAGACCCTACACGATAACCAGGCTCCGAAAGTAGTGTATTTCCCGAGCTGCCTCAACCAGACTATGGGGACAGACAAGGCTTCAAAAGGTATGCGCCCTATGGCCGAGGAAATGACGGACCTGCTCAGAAAGGCAGGATATGATGTCATCTTCCCGGAGAGGATGGATCATCTTTGCTGCGGAACCATCTGGGAGAGCAAGGGACTGCCGGATATTGCAGACAGGAAGGTTATGGAACTTGAAGATGCCCTATGGGAGGCCTCCGGACATGGAAAATATCCGGTAGTATGCGACCAGAGTCCGTGTCTGCATAGAATGAAACAGAAAATGACCCGTGTGCAGCTTTATGAGTCGGCTGAATTCATCTGGAAGTTCCTCAAGGATAGGCTCGTTTTCAAGCAGACCGACACGCCGGTGGCTCTCCATCTCACATGTTCGACAAAAATCATGAAGATAGACAGGATTGTTCATGATCTTGCATGTCTGTGTTCCTCACAGGTGCTTGTGCCGGAAGGAGTGGGATGCTGCGGATTTGCGGGTGATAAGGGAATGACACATCCGGAACTCAACAAATATGCCCTGAGAAAACTCAGGGCACAGATTCGGGAAAGAGGTATAGAAGTCGGATATTCTAACAGCCGTACTTGCGAGATCGGCCTTCAGACCAATTCCGGCATCCCTTACCGCTCTATCGTATATCTTGTGAACAGCTGCACTAAGGCTATCTGATGATAAACCTGGTGTTGCTGTAGGTCACATCTACGTTTTCTGCAGGGTCTGACGGAATCTTGGTGACAGAACCCAGGGCTGCCCCGTGCTGCTTCTTGTCGAGAGGAAAGTCAGACTCCTTGCATTTTTCGAACACGCAGTCGTTGAACCGTACATTTTCGATGGCGCCATCGGTGCGCCCGTTGAAATATGGTAGCTGGAGACTGGTGCACTGGATGTTATTGAATGTTACGTTTCGGAAGCCTGCAAAGAACGTATTCTCAATGTCTCTTCCCACGTGAACATAGATTGGACATCCGTATATTTCCTTCATCTGGATGTTGGAGAAAGTTATATTCTCTACCAGAGTCGCCTCGCGGCCGAAGTCATTGGTGTTTGCTACAGTCCTTTTGTTAGGCAGATAGCAGCTGACAGCATTGGATGTGTCCCATATAACTAGGTTCGAGAATGTACAGTCCCGGATAACGCCATCGTTGGTCCATCCGATGCGTACTCCTGAAGACCAGCTTCGCAGGATGCAGTTGGTCACGCTGACACGCTCACACACCTTGTTCTCCTTAAGAGAACGGTTGTTAGCACGTATTACGATGGAGTCGTCGCCGCATTCAATGATGCATCCGGATATTGTCACGTCCCTTGACGAGTTGATATGTATACCGTCATTGTTTGGATAGCGTACGTCTGCATATATCCTACATCCATCAAACTGCACATAATCGCAGTCATGAATCCAGTAACTCCATCCGGCTGGCTGGTTCACCATGGTGATGTCCTTTACTTTTATATTGCTGCATCCGGCAAAGAATACGGCCCTTGGAACAGACTTCTCATATGGGACTATGCGTTCGTACTGCCACCATGTCCATTTGTCGCCTTCCTTTGGCTTGACAAAAACTTCACCGTTGCAATCTATCTTTCCACGTCCTGTGATGGCGATGTTGTCCGCTTCGTCAGCGTAAATAAGTGCTATATTGCGCCAGCGTGGGAGTGAGTCGGTTTCAAAGTGGCGGGTTTCCTTCCTATCCGGATAGTCCTCCAAGTCTGGAGAACCGAGAAGGACAGCATCTGCGTCAATGAAAAGCTCGACGCCGCTTTTCAGTTCCACCGGACCGGTGAGGAATGTTCCTCCTGAAAGAATCACTCTTCCTCCTCCTGCCTCAGACACCTGGTCTATTGCTTTCTGGAGGTTTCGTGTCACTTTTGTCTTTCCGTCAGCCTTTGCTCCGGATTTCTTAAGATCGATATCCTTGGCGCAGAGCGACAGTGCTGTCAGAAGGATTGTTATTATCGTATATAATATCTTCATAGCGCAAATTATTTCACTGGTCCGAATACCTCACGTACAGCTTCCAGCCATGCGTAGCCCCAATATTTGTCAGGAAGAAGATAACTTCCTTCCACCCATTCGTTCCATGCATTGATCATCACGAACTTAGGCTGATCAGGACGTTCGTCAGCATATTTCTTTGCCTCAAAAAGATAGTTCTTGAAAGCTTCAGGTGAGTGATTGAAACGGGTTACGTCATTCTCTCCCTTGGCAGGGAAACGTGGTGTGTCATCCCAGCCGATGGATACGGTAGGGAACATAGGAATGTCGAGATATCCGTCCCAGTCGGCCCTAAGGTCAGCAGCTGTCTGACAATGCTTCATATAGTCCGGGTCAAATCCGCCCATGTTGTAAAGAGCATAGCTGTCAGGCTTCAGGAACATCCTCTTATCCATCCTTTCCTTGGTCTTTTCATTGAAAAGATGTCCTCCACCATCCATCATCATATAATGCATATCAGGGAATCCGGCCTTACGCACTTCCTCCCTCATATATTCCATGGCCTCGAGAGCCTTTTCTTCACTACCGAAACTCTTTACGAACAGGTCAGTGCTGAAAATAGCGAATACTGGACAACCGTCAATCCTGGTGTAATTAGGGAGCACGAAATACTGGCTGATCACCCTGTTCACAATCTTTGGAAAGTCTGCCGGATCGATGTCGCCTGTCCAGAGAAGAGACTCGTCATCTCCCCATTTATGGTAATTCCAGTAGTTATGCTTCACGTTGTGATTTGCCCACATGATAAAGAACTCCATTTTCTGATTTGATGGAGCCTTGAGGAAACCGTCATTGAGGGCACTCTCGAGATATGGGTAATGGTCGAACCAGTACCAGTCATAGATGAAGGTGTTCACCCCATATTCAAGTGCAGTCTGGATCCATTTCTCCACGACTACCGGATCGTTATCCATCTCGTATCCCCATAGCGGCTGTTTAGGCTGGTAGTGTCCAGGAAAACGTGGGTCACCTTTCTGAATGACCTCCCATTCGCCTATACCCTGCTCCCAGTTGGCACGTCCAAGGGAATCGTCGTGGCATGAAGGCCAGATGAAAGCGCATACGTGATAGTCCCAATCCTTTACGGCAGGAGTTTGAGTACAGCTTGAAAATAGGAGCGCGATAGCGGCGCATAAGACGAGGATACGGTTTTTCATATTAGTCATGTTTTAAATTTTAGCAAAATTAATGTGTCTCGGATGGAATACAAAGGTTTATTACTTTGAATATTGATTGAATTACTTGTGATGTTGATAAGGTACAGCAAGAGGTTTGTCAAGAGTACATACCTTAGCGCGGTTAAGCCACTACTTTGCTTATAATCAATAAACAAACTTACATAAACTCAGATGAAGAACAATCAGATTCCTGAATATCAGACTCCAAGAGTCGATATTCTTTCTCTCCATCAGGAAGGAGTGCTCTGCGCTTCCGGCGAAATGGACAAGTTCACGATTGATAACGGGCTCGGGCTCGAAGATTTCTAACCTCCTAAAACAAGAAGACGATGAAAAAGTATTTTATTCTTATGGGCGCAGCCCTCGCGGCACTTTCATGCGCAGAAGAGCTTGAAGCTCCTCAGACTCCTGTTAAGGATGGTGAGTACAAGACAATCACATTCGAAGCTGTGGCTACAAAGACTGTGATTGATAGCGAAGGAAACGTTGAATGGGAAGCAGGAGATGAGATTTCGCTTTATTATATGAAGGAGGATGGTGACGCAGTTGAGGTAGTGGCTACAGCGGATTCGGATGGTGCCAAGGTTTCATTTACTGCACAGATCCTTGTGGAAGATAATCCGGATGAGTATTATGCAGCGCATCCGAAAGGAACTGGAGTGCTGACCTCAGATGGCTTTACCATCAATGTTACTGCAGACAAGTGTGACGGTACATTCAAGAGCGCCAACTTTGCTGCGGCATATTCGACAGCTGAAGATATGTCATTCCAGTTCAAGAATGCTGTGGGAATGGTCAAGGCTGCTTTGCCTGCTGTAATTACCCGTGCCAAAGATGGTACTGCATATCCTGTGACCGGTATTTATCTCCGAGGAACCAATGGTGGAGATAAGCTTCAGGGCAAGATGACTGTCACAGTTGAAAATGATATGGTCGCTTCTTTTTCTGCGCCGGACGGTACTTCGAATGTGAATATGACTAAACTTTCACAGTCAGCTATCGAATCTGGATATGCTTATATTCCATGCGCCCCCTCAACTTGGCCACAGGGAATATGTGTGAAGTATTATTCATCAGAAGGCGATGTTCCTGCAGTATTGAGTCAGAATAAGGAGATTAAAGTGGAACGCGGTCATATCCTTCCATTGGCAGATGTGTCTTCAAAGATTATATTTGATTATTATGTTTCTGCAACAGGAGATGGAGACGGTAAGACTTCTTCAACTCCTATGAGCATTGCGGACATGATTGCCATGGTAAAGGCTACAAATACTGCTCAGGCTAATGCATACCAGCTTAGAGGCTCTACATTCAATTTTACCGAAGGAACTCATAATATTGGAAGTACCATAGTTCTTAGTCACAATGCAAATGTAGGCTATAGCGTAAATATCGATGGAAACTTAAATGCGATTCTTGATGCTTCTGTAATGAATAACCGAGTTTTCGATATAACAGGTAATGCTACAATATCTAATCTTACAATCCAGGGTGCGAATGTTACTGGAGCTGCAACAGGAGCTGATAAAAATGGTGCTGCAGTAAGAGTCGGTTCAAAAACAATAGTTACTCTTGAGAACCTTACTATACAGAACTGTACTGCCAGCAACGGTGGCGCCATATTTACTCAGTATGATTCAAGCAGTACCGACGAGAATTCAATACTTGATTGTATCAACTGCCGGTTCTTGAACAATAGTGCAATAGATGGAAATGGTGGTGTGATCATGAATGCCTCTGCTTCCGCCGGTGGACAGGTCAGATTTAATCAGTGTTATTTTGGAGAGAACAAGGCTATTAAAAATGTCGGAACTAAAAATTTTAGCGGTGGTGTTCTCTATGCTGCAACTCCTGTTATGCACATGTTCAATAAATGTACATTCTACAAGAACTCGGCAACAACATATGCACAGGAAATCTATATGGATGCTCCAAATACTGCAAGTACGAACAGCAGACTGGCAATGAACAACTGTACCTTCCGGGGAGCATCCAATGCTTCTCCATCCCAAGGTTCGTTGATTTCTACCAGAGGCTATAGCATCATTGCTAATACTACACTTTGGAGCGAAGGTCCTGTAGGTAAATGGGGAGCTATCGGTCTTGGAAGCAATACTAGCTTAGGTAATCTCAAGGGTTCTCTTGTTGTCAATTGTGTGGTATATAACAAGGCTGCTGAAGGCAAAACTTCATATCCTGCATTCTATTTCAACAAGGGTTTCAACCAGAATGTCCAGTACTGCATATACACAGGCGGAACCGCCGGAGTGGCAACTGCAAGTGTAACCAATAGCACTGATCTTGGTACAGGAACTGCTATTGCAGGTGCTGATACGAAAGCAGTTATAGAAGGTAACGACCCATGGTACCGTGCTTATACATGGCCTTGGCAGGATTCTTACAATTGTCCTACCCTTGCACAGGTTAGAGAGATAATCGCTTCCAACACGGTAATCGGTCAGACCTTCCTTGACTGGCTGGATACCATCGAAGGTTCGCTTTCTACAGATATTGCCGGCAATCCACGTCCTGCAAATGCAATGTGCCCTGGTTCTTACCAGCAGGAAAATGTAGTTGCATATAACAATTGAACTGACGAGGCGGCTCTGAGGGTCATGTCCTTCAATATCTCGAGGGAAGACATAGGAGGCTCGAATAATAAATGGGGAAAGCGCAAGGACGCAGTCCTCAACATGCTCGGCGTGCATACTCCTGCAGTCATCGGACTGCAGGAATGCAGCTGGACTATCCGTCAGGATATCCTTGCATCAGATTCCGATCTGGAGGCAGTAGGAATTTCTGTATATGGAAATGAAAGCGGTTATACGAATGAAAGTTCCAATACTATTATCTATGACGGAGACCTGCTTGAAGTACAGTCATCCGGAACATTCTGGCTTTCCGATACTCCAGATGAGGTGTCAGAGACTTGGGGTCAATGGTCAGAAGTTGAGCCTAAACCAAGAACTTGCACATGGGCGGAATTCAAGATGAAGAATTCATCAGCGAAAGGGTTCTATGTTTTCAATGCCCACATTGAAAGTGATGCCAATATTCCTGACAGGTATCATGCTGTAAAGCTGATTCTTGACAAAATCAATGAAATCAATACTAAGGGACTTCCTGTAATTATCACAGGAGACCACAATGATAAGGAAAGTGATCTGAGCGGATATGTAGGTTCCGATTTCACCAGCGCCCGTGCTAGCGCAGCTGTGACTGACATGGATGCAACACTTAACGGTTGGGGAAAAGACTATGATTCCGGTACAGATACTGTCATCGACCACATCTACACCACAGGATGTACACCTAAGAAATTCTATGTGGACCGCAGCCGTTACAACGGCAGAGACTATATCTCCGACCATTACCCTGTCATCTGTGACCTTGCAATCAATTAAATCATTATCTTTGCCGGCGTAAGTCGGCAAATTTTTTTAAATGACATTTATATGGAAAATATTATTCTGAATAATGGAGTTGAGATGCCTCTGCTCGGATACGGACTGTTTAAAGTCGATCCTAAAGAATCCGAAAGATGTGTGCGGGATGCTTTGAGCGTAGGCTATAGGATGATCGATACAGCTCAGTTCTATGCAAATGAAGAGCAGGTGGGAAAGGCTGTTGCTGAAAGCGGGATCCCTAGGGAGGAGCTGTTCATAGTTACCAAGGTGTGGATGAATCATGGAGACGAAAAGGGAGCTGCGGCATCCATTGAGGAAAGCCTTCGTCGGCTTAAGACCGACTATGCGGACCTTATTCTGGTACATCAGCCCTACGGCGATTACTACGGGATTTACAGGGCATTGGAGAATGCTTATGAACAGGGAAAGACCCGTGCAATAGGTCTGAGCAATTTCTATGATGCCCGTTTTGCCGACCTCGTCTATCATACAGATGTCAAGCCTGCTGTCAATCAGCTTGAAACCAATGTCTTCAGCCAGCAGGATGCTATGCGTGAGCAGCTTGCAGAAATTGATGTCCGTCTTATGGCATGGGGTCCGATGGGACAGGGTAAATATGATTTCTTCACTCATCCGGTGCTGACTGCAATAGGTGAGAAGTACGGCAAGACCGCGTCTCAGGTGGGGCTGAGATTTCTCGTGCAGCAGGGCATTCCTGTGATACCGAAGTCCACCAGCATAACCCGTATGGAAGAGAATATGAAGATATTTGATTTCAGTTTGTCCGAAGAAGATATGGAAATCCTTCGAGGTCTGAATATCCACGACAAAGGCTCGCGCGATTACAATGACCCCGCATATGCTAAAAAAATAGTGTCTCAGGTGTTTTAAGACCTGAGACACTTTTTTCGGATTATAATGCAGGATATTACCTGTATTTCTTTACACGCTCATCGTTGATGACTCCTGACCAGTTGAGGCCGAATGCGAAGTCGTACGCGTTACCGTCTGCATCTACGTAGCATTCCATATCTCTTGGACTGTCCTCATTTTGAAGTTCGACAGTCTTCATGTCAGCCGGGAGCTGGACAGGAAGAAGTCCTGTCGGTTCATAGCGTCCGCTGATGATAT
>JAEIGA010011691.1_pt1 | contig 13321 bp, 28 predicted proteins | sample 9270691 | NCBI WGS metagenome assembly JAEIGA01 (sample SAMN17057246, study PRJNA624740) | gut metagenome | biome: biome; isolation source: fecal sample | host: Bos grunniens | place: China: Xizang | collected 2019
AACAAGAAACGTGCGGATTTGCGTCTTACTATAAAGTAAGTGGCTATAGTATTAGACTTTGTAGAGATGTATAATCTATAAAACGCGAACCGCCCCGCAACAATGTGCGGGGCGGCCCAACGATTCAAGTTGCTGGTTAGGTCGGCATTGAGAATATGGAAGGACTAGACCTCACATCGCTATACACTACCATCGGCGGGGTGCTCGGCACTCCTGCCGCCATCGCGTTCTTTTACTTGTGGAACAAAGTAAAGGAACTCGAAAAACGGCTCAACGAGGGCAACTCTCGCTTTGACCGCATGGATGCCGAACTGAAGGAAATCAACAAGTCGCTCGGCATCATCATCGGGAAGGTCGACACGATGTTGCGACGTAGCGGCCACACGCCGGAGGATGCGTGCTAGTACTTGTGCGCGATGCCTACACGGAAACGGCCATTCTAGGCCGTCTTTTTCTCGGCGGCACTTGCATCTGCTCCACGCTCGAAAATCGCTCCAAGGCTATCCCCTGCGGAACGTACAACCTCTCTAACAGCAAGAGCCCCAAGTTCAAGCGTGAACTCCCTTTAATTTACGGCTACAAGGTCGCGGAATCTCGCGGAATCCGCATACACGCCGGCAACACCAGCAAGGACTCGGCAGGGTGCGTTCTTGTCGGTATGGGCCGCGACACGGTTGCTGGTTCGCTCTCCGAGTCCAGACTTGCCGAGACGATGGTCGCGATGCTCTGCCGCACCATAAGGCACTTGTGCATTACGGAGATTGGATGATTATCCACATACCCCTTGAAACACCATCAAAGAAGAACTCCCGCGTGGTCGATCGCAGGACGGGTCGCACGTTCCCGAACAAGAGGTTCACGGAATGGCACAAGGCCGCATCCCTCTACGTAAGGCAGCAGCACGCGCACCCGCTCAATGAAGGCCCGTTCGCGCTCTACCTGGAATTTACACACGGCGATAAAATCCGCAGGGATAGCGACAACGGGGTGTCAAGCATCTTGGACTTGCTCGTTGACTGCGGGATTCTGCCTGACGATAACTGGATGGTGGTGTCGAAGATAGTCACGACCAATTTGTATGACAAGGGGAATCCGGGCGTGCAAATATCCATCATCCCCTTGACGGACGCGGGAAAATTGAGTAGATTGTAGGTGAACGCATGGGTGTTATCCCGTCGTTTAGTGTTGCTGGGAGGGCCGAGAGGCCCTCCCTGTTTTACTCGGATTTACGTGTGCCTTTCGTGTGCCACGTCCGTCTAGCCCTTTAACTGTGCGGAAAACCTAATAGCAGCTGACTCTTAATCAGCGGGTCGCAGGTTCGACCCCTGCATCATCCACTACAGGCGGCTTCCAGAGCGGAAGCCGCTTTTTTCGCGCGTTTTTGGCACTTTTCTATGTTGTATTATATATTATTTTGTTGTATTGTGTTTTGTTTGAAATTATTGTGTATATTTATCTAGGTGTGCCAAATGTGTGCCCGAAGTGTGCCGCGAAGGAGGCGTAGATGAAGAGATACAGCATATCGCAGAGGAAGAAATCCAGGGGGAACCTTACCTGGTACGGGAGGACGTACGAGAACGGCGTCCTGGTGTCCGAGATTTCCCTCGCCACGAAAAGACGATCCGACGCGGCGATGTGGTTGGACTCCATGAACGCCTCGAAGTTCATGCCCGAGAATATGTTCAGGATAAAGGAGAACGACAGGCCGCTGAAGGAGACAGCCGAGAAGTTCATGGAGACGGTGTGCTCGGAGAAGGGCCCGAATTCGGCCACGTACAGGGCCTACAGGGTCATAATGGGTTCATGGCTCTCTTGGTGCGACCGGAAGCAGATAAGGACGCTGCGCGCGTTCTCCCGCGAAATTGCGGTATCCTACGCAAACGAGGTGTCCTCCGGGTACAGCCCGAAGACGGCGAGGGAACGCATAAGGCTACTGGGTCAGTTCTCGGAATGGGCGTCCGAGACCTTCGACATGGAGGACTGGAAACCCATGAAGACGGTGCGCCCTCCGAAGCTCGTGAAGAGGGAGAAGGCGTTCTGGACGCCTGCGCAGATAGACGCCATCCTAGACCATGCGCCAAGTCCCGAATTCAGGCTCTTTTGGGCGCTGATGGCGTTCGTCGGCCTGCGACACGCGGAGGCGTGCACGTTCGGGCCTTCGTCCATCGTGGACGGCAGGATAAGGGTCATCGGCAAGGGAAACAAGGAAGCCTTTCTCCCGATCGGGGAAAGGCTCCAGAAGGAAATAGGAAAGGTATATATTAGGGACGGAATGTTCTCGCCTTCGATATTCAGGGGTTCCAACCGCTGCATGGACATCCTTCGCGACGCGGTTGAGAAGGCTGGCCTAGACAGTTCGGACGCGAACAACCACAAGTTCAGGCATTCGTTCGCGAGCAACCTTTTGAGGGCGAAGGTCACGGTTCCATCGACGGCCAGGCTCATGCGCCATTCGAGCGCGACCACGACCCTGTCTACGTACTCCCATCTTCTTCAGGAGGACTTGAAGGATGCGGTAGACGTTCTTTGAGTTTGGCGTTCTTTACCGTGAGTTCGCGGATACGCTCAAGTGCCTTCTTTCGTTCCTTGACAAGTTCCCTGCATGCCTCCATGGCCTTTTCGTACGGGACGAGCGGTTCGGAGTAACCAAAGATGCTTATCTTCTCGTTTGTAAGTTCCTCGTACTTCATTTATCCTCCTTGAGCAGCGTTATCCCGTGCCGTTTGAGCACTTCCTTGAGTCGATTATTTTCGCGCATCAGGTTCTCGTATTCCTCCAGCGGAATCTGCGCGTAGAGGGGCTGCGCGTGGGTCTGTCCGGGGTGTAGGTGGTGCAGTTCAATAGCCATCACTTCGCCTCCTTGAATTTCTCGGCAAGTTCCAGCCAACGCTGTTGCCATCTGAAGTAAAAGTCAATTTCTTTACTCCAATCAAAACCGGAATGGTTCTGCAATAAATCGTATCTTGCACATCGTTCTTCACACCATTCAGCCTTGTTAAGACACCTCTTATACTTTTGGTAGCGAAGTTCCTTGACGGCTGCGGACTTGAGAACCCAACTGCCATCGTCCGATGGAGTCATTATTACATCATAAGTATTCATACTCTTCAAGCTCCTGTTTGAGTTCTACGTTCTCGGCCTTTAACTTGTCTATATAGTTATCAACATTCCCGTGCAAATCGTAGAACGATTGCAGTTCAATATTCTTGGCTTTAAGGTTTAAATTTTCTTCCTTCAGTTCTGCAATCTCCTTGTCCTTCTCGGCAAGCCGTTCCGCAAAGTACGCATCGGCGTTCGAACGCTCGTAATACTCCTTCTGCGAGGAGATGTAGTCCTCGTAAAAGTCGGATTTTTTGTAGACTTCTAGTTCCATTTTATGCCTCCTGGTAGATTCCAGACGCCACCCTTGCGGCGTACACGGTCGGGCTCTCTTTTTTCAGTTTCTCGCGGTATTCCTGCTCGGTGTACCCCGTCAATCGCAGGTACGCGTTGTGGAACGCCGTATCGGTGCAGTCGCACGTAGTCACTACCGGCTCACGGCAGGCGTGCTCACCGAAGCACTCGTATGCCTCTATGGTCGTGCCGTCCTTCTTCTCCCACGTGTACGTTACCGCGTTGACAAGGCACACGTCCTGCGCGGTCACGTCACGACTGCACAAGAAGCACTTTCCCACCACGTCCTCATTTTTCACGCGGTCATCGTCGCGCAGGTCGTAGGCGAATGGGAGTTCCTTGTTGAAACGATCGACGCAGGCGGCGACGTATTTCACGATGTCGCCATCGGCGCGCTCAAATTCCTCGTCGCAGATTTGCGATGCCTTTCGCTCGTTGTCCTCGAACGATGTGTCGCGCGGCTCAAGCATCGGGAGGAAGGAGATTTGGTCGGTCATTTTTTTAATCCTTTAAAAGAGTGAAAGTTGCCCGATGTCTTGCTTCTTGCCGAGGATGAAATCGCAGATGAAGTTACGTGAGTAATCGGGCGAAATCATACTGCGTTCTTCGCTACACATTCCAGCAATAGGATGCTTTTTGCCTTCCACAATTCTTTTAACTGGGTCCGCAAGTTCGCGGGACTCCTTTTCCTTCCTTTTGGATGCCTCCAGCTCTTCTTCGAGGTGGTGGATGTAGCCGTTCATCTTTGCAATCTGCAGGGTGTGCTCCGTGTCCATGCGCTCCAGCTCTGCGATGCGGGATTTCAGCCGTGCCACTTCGTCGTGGCCGGGGTGTAGGTGGTGCAGTTCAATAGCCATCACTTCGCCTCCTCTTCATCTGGGTAATCTATCCAGTGCAATGGCTCTTTAATAATTGTCCTTTTAAGCCTTTTCCTTATTGGGATTCCTTCTTGTGACGAATTCCAAAAATTGCCGTTTTCGTAGAAGCAAATAAAATGACATCTATCTTTTACGGCAAGAACGATTCTATTGTTGTCTGGAACGGCGTCAAACGAAAACTGCCAACAATCTACCATCACTTCGCCTCCTTGAATTTCTCGGCAAGTTGTTGTAGGTATTCTATCCACCGATTGCGCCTATTTATCTTTTTCAAAAGATAGGCTTGCTGATTTTCTATTTCACTCATATGATAAATTTTTCTCAACCTATATACTTCAAGTGCACAATTTTTAGCCATCGCCAAGCACCGCTTGTACTTGTGGCGGCGAACGATTTTCAGCAGCCGTTCGTTTTGGTGGTTCGCCATTTCAAAATCTTTGTCGCCATCAGCGATGAGTTTTTCAAGTTCAGCAATCTCTGCTTCCTGCTCTTCAAGTTTGGCGAGCACATCCTTGCACATCTGCCGAACATTGCATTGGAACGTGAAATACTGCTCGTTTTCCCTTTTCTTGATTTCTGCCCGAAGGCCACGCTTGATGTCATCCAAGTCCATTGTATGCCTCCTAGTAGTTCTCCGCTTCCTCGCGGGTGCGGAAGAAATGGAACCCGCTCGCACACTCCACGTTGTACATCAGGTTGAAGTTCTTGATGTTGATTTCCTGCCCGAGGCGATATTCGAAGGAATTGTCGTAACTAGAGTGCAGGACTTCGTGACCTTCCATATCGGTAATCTTCGCTCGGTTGGTGCGGCACTTCTTGCCGTTGATGCAGAAAATGATAGCCCCTGCAGGAATCTCGGCAGTGATGACCACACCTTCCTTCGTTTTCTTGTAGCCCATCAGAGGTTCGGTGAGGATTTTGCCGAGACGGAATTTTTCGGCTTCTTCGAGGTCGGCTCCCGTGAGGTCGGCTCCCGTGAGGTCGGCTCGCGTGAGGTCGGCTCCCGTGAGGTCGGCTCCCGTGAGGTCGGCTCGCGTGAGGTCGGCTCCTTCGAGGTTGGCTCCCGTGAGGTCGGCTCCCGTGAGGTCGGCTCGCATTGCTTCCCATCCGTCCACGTCCTCATGCAGCCAGTGCTGGTGCTGTTCAACGATTTTGTCAAGTTCTTCCTGTGTCATCTTAGTCCTCCCAAGTGATGATGAAGTATTGTTTGCCATATTCCGCGCCCCATTCGGGGCGACCCGTGCCGATGCGGATTTTCGGGTTCCTGAATGTTGTCTTCGGGCTGTCCGCACGGTAGCCGTTGCGAAGTACGAGCAGGTCGAAGTTCTTCTGGAACTGCTTCGTGTGGAAAACCTGGGGACGGTCGAAGTGGTAGGGCTGCGGAGGTACACCGAAAAACTTTTGCATTTCGGCGTAGTTGTAGAGCAGGTGGAAGTAGTGGTCCTTGATTTCCCGGTACTCTTCCTTTTTCTTGCCGTCCCGTATCATCGAGAACCACGGTTCGGCGATTGTCAGCGTGAGCGTTTTCATTTTATGCCTCCTTTAAAAGAGTGAAAGTTGCCCGATGTCCTGCTTTTTACCAAGAATGAAATCGCAGATAAAATTACGTGCGTAGTCGGGCGAAATCATACTGCGTTCTTCGCTACACATTCCAGCAATAGGATGCTTTTTGCCTTCCACAATTCTTTTAACTTGTTTCGGTTGCTGGAATGATTCGCCATAAGTGTTTTCGCAATTCCAGAACCAGTAGGCCGTCGGCTTTTTGAAACAATCGCCTCGGAGCAATCTATTGTTGTCCACAATAGTAGGCGGTTTCAAATAACCGAATTTCAAAAAGTGATTCTCGCTCCAGGAATTTTCCATAATCATGCGTAAGCCTCTGTCTAGGCAGATAAAAACAAACTTGTATAATCTTTCAAAAAACGCTGTTCTCTTTTGGCTACGGTCTAGCATATAGTCGAATTTTCTTTTTAAATCCCAGTTCTTATAATCGTGGTGGTCTAGACCGAACCAAAGAGATGAAAGACAAGAGAAATAGATGCACGGGAAAAAGGCAAAAATCAAGTCGTCCTTCGTTATGTTGTCAAACACGCTTGCCCCCCCCTCGTAAGCATTTTGTATGTTTTCAAAAAGGTCTACAACGTGGTCGGTCTGCCCGAAATTATCCTGGATGTCATAATCCTCGGCAGGGATTCCGAGCTTGATAAACTCGTTCTTGAACGTTCCGCTCTGCTCGAAGAAACAATGTACCTTGCCCTTGATTTCCATTCGTTCATTCCTTTTTCAAAAGTTTACCGCAGGGGCATGAGTTTCGCGAGTATAATGCTTATTCAGTAGGATAAGTGTTTACTGCAAAAAACAATGGAGTCCCCCTGCGGTTTCTGTCAATCGTTTGTTCATGCCATACTCGGTGACCCGTGCGAGGCTGTGTGTGAGGGGATTCGTGTTGTGGTTCCCACCCCGCACGGGTCTAAACTTGTGCCGGGTTTAATTCCTCCCCCGGCTGGGAGTTTCTTTTGTTTGTCCTTATCGGTTCAAGTATCTGTCGAGAGCATAAATTGGTGCCGCCCCGCCCATTCTGACGTCTACCACAACGCTTACTCAAGCAAGGCGGCAAGTTCTACTTCGTGAGCCTCTGCATCTGCTCCATGAGGGCTCGCATCTGCCCTTCCTTCTGTGTGCGGTCGTTCTTTTCCAGGCAGGCACGGATTTCGTTGCCGAAGTGGCGGTCAATGGCCCGGTAGCAGGCCACCATCGCGCCCCACGCCTTCGAGAAGTCGCTGCGGTGTTGGTGTCGCTCCACCGCTGCCGTGCGCTCCACCGCTGCCGTGCGCTCGGCCTTGACGCGGTTCAAGGCTCCCTGCAAGTTCTCGGCATAGTTCGCCATGAACAGCGCAATCTTGGCGAGTTCCTTCTCGCGCTCGGTCGCATCTTCGGGAAGGTTGCTCACGCGTTCCTTCTTCTCGTCAAAGAAACGCTGCTGCTCCTTGATGAGTTTCCATTCGGTAGTTGTTTCTTCATTCATTTTTTACCTCGTTGTTATTTGTCCAAAATCCTTTCTTTCGCCAAATCGTCGGCAACCTTCTTCCATGTAGCGAGTTCTCGTGCGAGTTGCAGTCCGGACCTAAAATGAAGTGCCCAGCCCATCCGCGTTCGATTCGTTCCATGTGTCGTATCCTTTTTGTTTAGTGTTGTTGTTTTAGCGGAAGATGGAGGGTTCGAACCTCCAAGCGGTTTCCCGCATCCCTTTAGCAAAGGGACTCCTTACCAGTTAGGATAATCTTCCATGTGTCGCCCTGCCCTGTTTCGATAAGTAGTAGGCCAAGATGTCGGTGGAGGGAGGGCGACTTCAGTTACTTCTTCGGGGGCTTCTTGCCGCCGGTTTTCTTACCGCCACAGGGCATCATGCACCTCCTTTCTTTTCGTGTTTCTCGATGAAGCGGAGCGCTTCGACGAGGCTCTGTTCCACTACGAACAGTTCCTGCGATCCGTCGCCCTCGCGCTGTTTCTGTACGAGTTCGAGCGCCTTCTGGACGTAGTCCTTCGGGGGGCGTTCCTTCTTCGGTTCCGGGGTCTGCTCGGGTTCTTCCGGTTCCGGGGTCTCCGGAGTTTCGGGAACTTCCGTGCCTGCGCCTTCGGGGACGGTATCCTCGCGGATTTCTTCCTCGGTGAGCGTCTTCTTCTTGCTTGCCATTTAGGCCTCCTTGTTGGTTGTTTGTCCTTACTTGTTCAGCTTGTCGAGAGTTCGTGGCACTCCGGGAATCGAACCCGGACTTCGTGACGGGAGAAATGAACAAAACCGCCAACCGACGCCGAGTGTGCCATGGCGCAGGATGTTGCCGATTTACGATCCACCTAATCCTTACGGGTATAGGCATCCTGCGTTTTGGTGTGGTAGCCTGCCCTAGAAGGGCAAATCGTCGTCCGATTCCTGCGCTGCGGGCTGCGCCTTCGGTGCGTACGAATTGGTCTTCGGCACCTGCGTACGTCCGTATGCCGCCTGCTGCGTAGGCTGCTTGTGGTACTTTCCAGTGCGGAGGGCCGCGTCGTAGCGCTGCGCGATGCTCTTGGCGACATCGTCGCTCGCCGCCTTCAGCCCACGGTTGGCGAAGGAACCGGGCTTGTTGATGAACTTCACCTTCTCGCTCGTCTCGCCGTTGTACTCGACCATCTCGGTAGAGATTTCGCAGAGGAGGCCCTGCATTGCCTCGGGGAAGTTCAGGTCGGCCATCGAGCTGCCCTGGAAACCGAGGTCTCGCAACGTCTTGATGGTGCGCTCCACTGCCTTGTCGGAGAGCCACAGGTCGGCGATGAAGTTCTTGTCGACTTCCTCCTCGGTCTCGAGTTTTTGTGTCGCGTGGAGCTGGAGCCTCACGGACGGGGTGTGCTTCTCCTTGGATTCCGCGAGGGCGGTGGAGAGGATCACTGCGGAGTAGTTAGCCATTCGCGGCCTCCTTCTTTTCTGTTACGTTGATATTGTTCTTGACCCTGTAGGAGTTGACCTTCTGCGCGAGCTGCTGGGTGGTCCACTTCCCGCCTTCGAGCCATTCCTTGGCCTTCTTCGCGACCTCGGGTTTCATGTCCTTGATGTATCCTGCAAATTCCGTCTTGAGCGCTTCCACGTCAACCTGCCCGGCGGTGATGGCCTCCATGATGGCGCCCATGTCGAGCGGCATCACCTCGGGGAGCCCGTAGCGGTTCTTCGCGTCCCATGCTGCGCTGTGGGTGGTCTGCACGATGCGCCCGTCCCCGCCGAATGCCTTGGCCCTCATGCCGTCCTTCTTCGTGTACATGTCGAACTGGGCGAAGAGCACGCAGTCGCACCACTCGCGGAAGATGCCGGAAATCTTGGCGTTCACCTTGCTCTCGAAGTGGTCGTAGTTGTCCCCGGTCGGGTTGTTCACGGTCTTGATCTGGGAGTGGCAGAGGAGCAGGATGTTCATGCCGTTCGCGTTGAGGCGGTCGAGGCGTGCGAGGAGGTTGCGCGCCTCCTGCTGGGCCACGACGTAGCCCTTGCCGTACCCGAAGTCCTCGATGTTCTTGTGGTTCGCGTTCTTGCAGACGTAGGCGTAGAGCATCGGTTCCACCCAGTCGAGCGTGTCGATGACGAGCGTCTTGAATCCCTGGCTGTCCTGCGCGAGTTCGTCCACGAACTGGAGGATTTCTCCCCAGTTCTCGGGGGTGAAGCTCGGGGTGTCCGCGAACTGCGGGCCGACGAGGCCGCTCTCGCCGCAGATGAATACGGGGTTGGGCATGCTCGCGCCTGCGGTGGATTTTCCAACGCCTTCCACGCCAATCATCATGATGCGCGGGGCGCGTACCGTCTGTCCTTTCTTGATTCTGTCGAAAAGTGCCATGTTGCTTATCCTTTTGTTTGAGTGTTGTCAAGTTCTTCGTTCGGGCTCTCGGCGGTGCGGAACAGTGTAACGTCGTCGATGGAGGCGCAACCCGTGCACACGTCGAAGTATTCGCACTGCCCGTACATGGAGCACGCGTTCGGGTTCCTGGAGAAGCGGCCCATACGCTCGGCGTCCGCGATTTCACGGCCTACCGCCCACATGTCGTAGAGGTATTCGGCGAGGTCGCCTTCGGAACGTGCCACGGAGAGGCGCTGGAAGTAGTAGTCCGGACGTGCGCAGATGTCGTCGCGGAGGCGCACGGCGTACTCGCAGGGGAGTTCCTCTCGGGTGAGGAGTTTCATGCCTTCTCCTGCGCTCTGGCGGGGCGTGCCGTCCTTCTTCATGACGCGTTCGCCCGTAACCTCGTCCACGACTATCTTGAGCCCGTCGTCGTCGAGTACGGGTACGGAGGTGGAGGGGCGCAGTGCAGGCTTCCTGATTACGTCGTACACGCAGTCCTGCGCTTCGTATCCGTTTACCTGGGCTCCGACGTAGTAGCCGGACACCTGCCCGTCGATGGGGATTTTCTTCCAGTAGTCGGAACCCGGCCCGATGTCCTGCGAAGTAGTCTTGTGCTCGACGATGACGACCTTCCCGGTAGCCCTCTCGCGTGCGATTGCGTCAATCTTGCCTGCGAGTTTCCATGTCTTTGAGATGCCACCCGTCTCGGGGTTCATGAGAGGAGCCTCGAAGTAGACTTCGGCGCCGACTGGTTCGTACTTCTCGAGGTCCTCGTCAAGCCACCTGCGTACATAGCCTTCGAAGAGCTCGCGGAGGGTGACGTCGCGGAACTCGTCGCCCGTCGTGACGGGTTCGAAACCCTCGCGCTTCCAGTAGTGCTCGAGAAGGGAGTGCATGGCGGTCCCGAAGGAGAGCGCCTCGGAAGGTATGGCGGGTCGCTTCAGGTCGACGTATGCGAGCCTGTATGCCCTGTGGCATGCGGCGAACTTCGACCGCATCGAGTTGGTAAGTCTACGGATTTCTTCAGGCATTGATCCACTCCTCGAACATTGCTTCGTTCTTTTCGTAGAGGTTGTTGATGATTTCCAGGTCGGACACGAGAAGGTCCCTGCATCCAGATTCCATAGCCGTGTCGGCGATGTGCCGCATGGTTCGGAGGAATGTCCCGCGTTCTTCGGCGGAGAGGAATTCGGTGCCCTCGTCGAAGTTCCTGTATCTTGTAAGTTCCTTTGTAGCCATAAAGTATTCCTTTTTTTAGAAGATTAAAAGCAGATCACGCCTATAATGGACGCACCTACCGAAGCCCCGATGAGCGCGAGCGCCACAATGTTTGTTTCGTAGTATTCGTTCTTTTCCACGCCGTCGTGGATGCCGTCCGGGTATTCCACGCCTCGTTCGAACTTGATGCCTTCTCCCATTGTCGCCTCCTAGTATGTCGCCGCGAGCTGCCGCGCGAGCGTGTCGACTTCCCAGAAGGAACCGCCGCCGATACGGATACGCTCGACTTCCTTCTTGACCTTCGCCCTCGTGGCGGCCTCGCCGTTCACGATGAGGTAGGCGCGGTCCTTCTTGCCACGGGCCACGAACGTGCTGTGGCTCTTCGTGCTCTTGTATTCCTTCTCCATCATACTCATGCGATCCTCCCCGCGGTCTTTTCGCGTGCCAGCGTGTAGATGTCCTTCTTTGCCTTGGGCGGCCTTCCGCGGCGCTTCCTTGTCGGCTCGTTGTTGACGGGTTTCTTGAACTCGGCATCTTCGGTCGGCCATATATCCTTGACATCCTTGTAGAGACGCTTCACCGCCCTGGGTTGCCCTACGACCTCCAGGTCGACGGTGCCACCGAAACCGAGGACGAGCTCGAGCACCTTCTTGCAGGTGTCCCTGTCCTTCTCCGTATCCATGTTCAAAGTGATTATCATATCGCGCATCCCTTTTCGATAACCTGTTCGACGAATTCGTCGAGATACTTTATGGGGAACCAGATGTCCCCGCCCTTGACGAGCTGGATAAATTTCAGCGGGACCTTGGCCTTCTTCGCCTTCGAGAGTCTCACGACCTTGTCGAAAGTGGACTCGCACATGCCTACATACTCGGCGGCTTTAGTCCTGCATAGGGAATCCATCCCGGCAATGACCTTCGATTCTTCCTTTTGCTTCCTCATGCGGACCTCTTCTTTTTCATGGCCTTGCAGTAGTTCGTGAGCGCGCCCTTCCAGTTCATTATCGGGCTCCCGTCCTTGTCCTTGCCATTGCGTTCGCGCATGTTCTGCTCGGCCCATGTGGACGCGTCGTCTGGGTCGAGCTTGTTGTCGATGGCGAACTCGATAACCTCCTGCTTGTTTTTCGGGAGGGGAATCCTGTTCCACTTGGCGTCAGCTCCCTTCTTACCGTTCTCGGAATTGATGGGGCCGAGCTTCGCGAGACGTTCGCGGGCCTTCGCGACCATCTTGGCCCCGAAGGACTTGCCGGCTGAATTCCCCGACATCATGTCCGCCATGCTCTGCTTGACATCCTTGAACACTTCCTTTTGAGTCATGTTCAGGTAGTGGGAGCAAAAGTCGGCGAATTCCATCTTTACCCAGAACTCCCGCTTCATCAGTCCTTCTTCACGGATTCCGCATACATGTTCACGGCTGCGCCGACGATAGCCGGGGCCTGCATGGGTACGCCTTCCTTGGCGAGAGCGTCCTTGATGGAGTCGATCTTGTCCTTCGTCTCCTGCGTTACGCTTACTTGTTTGTATTCAGCCATTTTGGATTATTCCTTTTGAGTATTACTCAACTTTCCTTTTTCAACACTCAAAATATATTTTGTATTTCTCAATTTGTCAAGACTTTTTTTGAAAATTTTTCAAAATAATTTTGGTATTGCTAAATTTTGGCAAAAAGGAGGCTTTATGAACATCATCGACGGTATTTCGTCTTTCATGGCCCGCAAGAACCTTAACAACAAGCAGGTTGCCGAGTTGCTCGGGTGTTCCGACAGCACCGTAAGCCTCTATTTGAGCGGCAAGAGCGGCATATCGCTCGAAAAACTCGGCATGCTGCTGAAAAACGGCATGACCCTGGAGGAAGCCTTCGGCACCGAGACTGCGGCGGCGATAAAGAAAAACATTGGCCGCGAAAATGACGGCGATGATCCCATGGGTATAGTCTTGAGCGGTCTAAAAGCCATTATTAGCGCCGTTGAAAATGGCAAACCGCTATCAAATCGCTAGCGAATTGTAGCGAGCCGATAGCGAATTATGGCGACCCTATTGATAGTATCAATATGAATATGAGTATGATTGAGTAAATACCATTATCCGAGATTAAATAACATTCCATATATGTACATTACCCTCATATTCACTCATGCCTGAGGCGAGGGCGTTTTATAAACGAGTGGGGTAGTAGATACACGGCTAAAATAAAAAACGGCCTCCAAGGGCCGTTTCTGTTCGATTTATGGCATGGTACGGAAAAAGGACGGCTCTAGCCGCCCTTTTTTGCAAAAAAAATACAAAATGTATAGTTTCGCGAGGAAATTTCTCCTATTTGACGAAAACTTCCTCGAAAACTTCCTTGCTGGTTTCCTTCTCGTTCCTCTTCAGGAATTCCCGCGCATGATTGTCCAGCATGTAGCACTTGGAATACTTCGACGACCACACGGGACACCGCCCGTCCTCGTCGCATGTCCTGAAGAAACATTTC
>JAEIGA010011692.1_pt1 | contig 13321 bp, 6 predicted proteins | sample 9270691 | NCBI WGS metagenome assembly JAEIGA01 (sample SAMN17057246, study PRJNA624740) | gut metagenome | biome: biome; isolation source: fecal sample | host: Bos grunniens | place: China: Xizang | collected 2019
CCGATACGACCTACACGCTCAACGCTACGGCTACGGATACCTACTCGATTTCGAACATCAGCATGAATGCTTATGACGAGTTCAAGATTGTTGAGGACTACGCTTGGACGGTTAGCTACGGTGCAGCTGCTACGGTGGTTCTGGACCAGAAGTTTGCTTTGACGAGCAACAACGGTGGCAATATCGTAATGCCCGCTACGGGTACATTCAACATCACCTTCTACGCTGCAACGAGCGAGTTGCTGATCGAGTCGGTGGGTACGGTGACGCCTCCCACTCCCGAGTCGGAGCAGATCGAGGTTGGTCTGATCGGCGTTGGTGGCGATTGGAATACGGACATCAAGTTCACGCAGCAGGCTGATGGTAGCTTCAAGGTTGAGAACGTATCGCTGACGGCTGCCGACACCTTCAAGGTGCGCAAGGCCGGTGCTTGGGATGATGCTTTCAACTGGGGTCTGGCTGCTGCCGGTACGCTTCCGACGGGTGTTGAGACCGATCTTATTTGCGCTGGTGGCTCGGCCAACATGTCGGTAGAGGCTGATGGCAAGTACAACATCACCTTCACCCCGACCCTCAATGGCACGGAGGTCGTAAAGAACTCGGCTGCCAAGATCAAGGTAGAGAAGGTTGAGGAGCAGCCCGTAACGCCTCCCGCACCGGCAACGCCGCTGGAGTGGGGCAACGATATCTTCAAGAACTTCTTCGACACCGTATCGGGTGGCGATAAGAATACCGAGGTGACGCAGGATCTGGACTTCGGCAACGGTCTGAAGTTCGTCGTAGGCTCGGGTAAGTGCAAGTTCGGCTCGGACGGCGGTATGTACCGTTTCCAGTATGGTGGCTCGGGTGCGTTTGACAAGCAGACCCTGGAGCTGACCGTATCGGGTCCCGGTACGCTGGAGCTGACGATCCGTTCGTCGAATAAGTCGGAGGAGCGTTACCTGGGTGTATGGGTTGATCAGGTGCCTAACTACACCGATCCGGGTTATAAGGGCCCGATGAGCGGTGAGTCGCCCGCCGTACACACGATCGATTGCTCGTCGGCCAAGGCAGGCTCGAAGATCAACTTCCACTGCCTGGGTAGCGGTATCAATGTCTACAACATCAAGTGGACGCCGAAGCAGTAATGTGATTTTCCAACCCACAACCTTCGATAAGCGGAGGTTGCGGGTTGTGTTTAGGCCGAGGTGCTTTGATCGGCACCTCGGTCACCAATGATTAAAAAATAAAAACACAACTCATCATGAAACGATTTTTTGATTATCTGCAACTCACGTTGCTTGTAGCTGCGCTGGCCTTTCTGACGGCCTGCGGTGGCGATGGTGGCACGGATGAACCCGATGGCCCCCAAACTCCAGTTGAGCTGACCGTATCGCCTGCTTCGTTCTCCTTCTCGGCTGCAGCCGGTGAGCAGGAGATTCAGATCACCTCGCCTGCAGCTTGGAGTGTTACGAAGAGCGATTGGTGCTATCTCTTCCAGTCGAGTGGCTCGAAGGGTACGATGAAGACTTCGGTAATCGTGAAGGCCAACTCGGGTAAGGAGCGCACGGCCGAGCTTACGCTGACGGCTGCCGGTGGCTACTCGAAGACGATCACCGTACAGCAGGCTGCCAATGCCGCTTCGTCGGATTTTCTGGTGGCACAGCCCGACCCGTGGGACGGCAAGACGCGCGGTGAGATGATCTACGAGGTGCTCGTTTATGCCTTTGCCGATAGCAATGGTGACGGCTGTGGTGACTTCAACGGTATCACGCAGAAGATGGACTACATTGCCTCGCTCGGTGCCGGTGCCATTTGGCTCTCGCCGATTCATCCTGCCGACTCGTATCACGGTTACGACGTGCGCGACTATACGGCCGTTAATCCCCAGTTCGGTACGATGGCCGACTTCGAGAATCTGGTCAAGGCGGCTCATGCGAAGAATATCAAGGTGTATCTGGACTATGTCGTAAACCACACCGGTAAGGGTCACTCGTGGTACACCGACGCGCTGGCCAAGGGCGAGAAGAGCGAGTATTGGAACTACTACAACCTCTCGTACAACCCTGCAGCCGATGTTGCTGCCGGTAAGTTCCCGATGATTTCGACCTACAACTCGGCCGACTGGTACACGCCCGACGGCTTTACCGATCCCGCCGCTGAGACTGTACGATACAAGTTTACGATCCGAACCTCGAATGGCAAGCCTTCGACCGTGAAGGTAGTCAAGACCGACGAGGCTGCCCAGGCATCGAACACGGATACGAACGTGAATATGTTTATCTACTGCGGTGATCCGGGTGTGGCATACCGCATGTATGACAAGGGTAACGGTATCTACGAGATCGTGCTCGACTTCAACTCGCCTTGGGGCTTCCTGGTGCGCACGTCGAACACCTCGTGGGACGGTGGTACGAAGTGGGGTGGTAGCGGCAACTACATCAAGGAGGGTGTTGAGTATACGCTCAACAACTCGACTGCTGCCGATATTCAGTTCGAGTCGATGAAGTCGCTCAAGATTTTCGCCCCGATCTTCGGTCTGTGGATGCCCGAGCTGAACTACGGCGTGATTGGTAACCTGCGCCAGAATAAACCCTACCAGCACATCATCGCCTCGGCCAAGGGTTGGCTCGATAAGGGTGTGGATGGCTTCCGTCTCGATGCTGCCAAGCACGTTTACGGTATCTGGTCGATCGATTCGCGCGACTACACCTTCTGGTCGAACTTCCACAGCGATCTGAACGCCTACTACAAGACCAAGCCGCAGTACAACGGCAAGGATCTCTACCTCGTAGCCGAGATCTTCGATGGTACGGGTGTTGTGCGTGGCTTTGCGCAGAACACGCCTCTGTCGTGCTTCAACTTCGACTTCTGGTGGAATACGCGCGACATGTTCAATAATGGTATCGGTCGCAACATCGCCTCGACGCTGAAGAACTTCCAGACGCAGCTCAAGAGTGCCAAGTCGAGCTACATCGATGCCGTGAAGCTCACGAACCACGATGAGAATCGTGCCGGTGAGGAGCTGGGTGGCAACATCAACCGTATGCGCATGGCTGGTGCTGTGCTGATGACCGTCTCGGGTCGCCCCGTAGTGTACTATGGCGAGGAGCTGGGTTATACGGGTAAGAAGGAGAGCGGTGACGTCTATATCCGTCAGCCGATGAAGTGGTCGAATACGGAGTATCCGAAATACACGGGTGCTATCCTGCCTTCGTTCGACAAGCTCAACTCGGTGGCCGACCTCGATAAGAAGGAGCACTCGATTCTCAACACCTACCGTGTGCTGGGTCAGCTTAGAAACATCTATCCCGCCATGACGGAGCTGGGTACGATGACCCCCTGCTACGCATCGACGAGTTATCCGGCAGCCCTGTCGGCCTTCTATCGTGAGTACAACGGTCAGAAGCTGCTCGTGATGCACAACATCGCCGGTCAGCCGATCGAGGTAAAGATCAACGACACGGTGGATAAGGCCGTAGCTGTCGTAGGTGGCGATGTTGCCATGGTGGATAAGACGGTTAAGATGCCGGGCTTCTCGACCGTGGTATTCTTGCTGAAGTAATTCGATAAAAACGAACCACAAAGATGATGCTAAGACGCTGGTTGTCGATCTTCATGTTGGCCGTTGCATTGGTGGCTTGTGGTGGCGGTGGCGAAGAGGGCGAGGAGCCCACGCCCACGCCGACTCCGACTCCCACCCCGACGCCGACTCCCGATCCCACGCCCGATCCGATTGTGACCCCGACCTACTTCTCGACGGGTTTCATGAAGGGTTCGACGATGTCGTTCGCCTCGTTCCTCGAAGCGTATGGCCTGCAGTACCTCGAAAATGGTACGGTGACCGATCCCTACCTCTCGATGAAACGCCACGGCGCCAATATCGTGCGTCTGCAGCTCAACTTTGAGGCCTTCCCCAAGTTCGAGGGCGAAAGCATCACTTGGGCCGACTATCAGGCGGTGGCGAAGGATGCCAAGCGTGCCCATGCCAATGAGCTCGATGTGCTCCTCACGCTCAAACCCGACGCCGACAGCTATACGGAGAGCACGACGCACCACAACATCGTCCCTGCGGCCTGGAAGGGGCTGAGTGACGAGGCGCTGGGCGAGAAGCTCTATGAGTGGGTCTATACAACGCTGGTGAAGCTGGCAACCCAGGAGCAGATCTATCCCCGCGTGGTGGCCGTCGGTAACGAGGTCAATATCGGCTTTTTGAAGCCCTCGGCTTCGGCCGCCTCGGATGGTACGCGTACCGGTAAGCTCTTAAAGCGTGGCTTTGCCGCCGTGCGCGACTACGCCAAGCAGTATAACCCCAACGTCAAGACGATGCTCCACATCGCCGATCCGTCGAAGATTCATAGCTATGTACGCGCCATCCGCGAGGCCGGAGGGTCGGATTTCGACCTGATTGGCGTGTCGTGGTATCCGGGCACGAACATCGGCCACAAGCTCGGCTCGTTCCAGTCGATTCAGCAGATGGCTCAAATCTGCAAGAGCGACTACAACGCCGAGGTGGTGATATTGGAAACCGCTTACTCCTTTACGACGGGTAATAATTCGGCCGGTCAGTGGATGGGCGATTGGTGTTCGAATGCCTACAACTATCCCGATTGGAACGAGGCTACGAATGCTACGAACTACACCCCCGCCAAGCAACGTGCCTGGCTCAAGGCGTTGGCCGAGGAGGTGAAGGCCGGAGGTGGCGCGGGTGTCGTAACGTGGGGTACGGAGTCGCTCTCGGATGTGATCACCAACCAGACGACGGGTGCACGCAAATACGGCTTCTACACCTATCCTGCAGCCTGGGCCAACGGCTCGACCTGGGAGAACAACTCTTATTGGGACTTTACGAATAAGAACAACCTGCACGAGGGTATCGACTGGATGGTGGATGTGGCCGAGTAGCAGTGTTAAAACCTGAAATGAAACTTAAAAACGATATGAAACGACTCTTTTTGTTGTTGGTTGCTGCGGCTCTGACCGCCTGCAACGGTGAGCTCTTTACGCAGACAGCTCCCGAGGCTACGGGAGCACCGATTGTGCCGATGCGCCTGGCAAGTGGTGCTCAACACGCCTTTTTGACCGATTATCTGCCCACCTGGGAGGGCGCCGATTCGCTGACCGTAGCCGATGGCTCGCTGACGCTCAAGGCACTCAAGGGTGACTGGTCGGAGTTTGAGGTGGTCTGCCCCGAGCAGCCAGTCGCTACGACCATCGATGCCTGGAAGGATGGTCTGAAGTGTTCGATCGTGGCCCTGCATGGTGCTCGCGATTCGCATGCTCGTCTCTTCTCGGCCGGTCAGCTGATGCGCATGGTGGCTGTCGAGGCCTCGGTGCGCCCGACCGAAATTGTGGCCATGTGGCAGAACTGCCGTCTCGATGCAGGTTGCCTGGTGCGTGGCGAGGAGGCGTTTGAGGTGTTGATTCCGCGCGATGCTGCTACGAAGGAGCGTTCGTTCCTGCGTGTCTTCGCGGCCACCAACGAGGGCCTTTTCAACGACATCCTGATTCCGCTCGAGAAGGGTCGTGTTGTCACCTCGACGGCCGATTTGACCCGCCACGACCATGAGAGCCAGATTCTCTACTCGCTCATGATCGACCGCTTCAACGATGGTAAAAAGGAGAACAACAAGCCGCTCAATCGTGCCGATGTACTGCCTCAGGCCGACTACCAGGGTGGTGACCTGAAGGGTATTACTGAAAAGATCAAGGAGGGCTTCTTTACCGATCTGGGCATCTCGACTGTCTGGATTTCGCCCATCACGCAGAATCCCGAAGATGCCTGGGGGCTGAATCAGGAGCCCTACACCCGTTTCTCGGGCTATCATGGCTACTGGCCCATCTATACGACGGTTGTTGATCACCGTTTCGGTACGGAGGAGGAGTTGCACGAGATGCTCTCGACGGCTCACGAGCACGGACTGAACGTGGTGCTGGACTATGTGGCTAACCACCTGCATATCAACTCGCCGGTGCTCCAGGAGCACCCCGATTGGGTGACTCCGCTCATGTTGCCCGATGGTCGCAAGAACCTCGGTCTGTGGGATGAGCAGCGTCTGACGACCTGGTTCGATGAGCACATTCCGTCGCTCGACCACGAGCGCATCGAGGTGGTAGAGCCGATGACCGACTCGGCCGTCTATTGGATGAAGAATTTCGACTTCGACGGCTTCCGTCACGATGCCTGCAAGCACATTCCGCTCAACTATTGGCGCACGCTCACGAAGAAGATGCGCGCTGCTGTTCCGGAGAAGAATCTCTGGCAGATTGGTGAGACGTATGGCTCGCCCGAGCTGATCGGCTCGTATGTGCGTAGTGGTATGATCAACGCCCAGTTCGACTTCAATGTCTATCATACGGCGCTTGACGTCTTGACGCGCGACCACTCGGTGAAGGCCCTGGCCGGCGTTGTGGAGCAGTCGCTCGCCGCCTATGGTGCGCACCACACGATGGGTAACATCACGGGTAACCACGACAAGGGTCGTCTGATCTCGTTGGCCGGTGGTACGCTCGATCCCGACGAGGATCACAAGCTGGCCGGTTGGACGCGCAAGATCGAGGTGGGCGATCCGGTGGGCTACAAGAAGTTGGCGCTGGTCAATGCTCTGAATATGACCATTCCGGGTGTGCCGTGTATCTATCAGGGCGATGAGTATGGCGAGCCGGGTGGTAACGACCCCGACAACCGCCGTATGATGCGCTTTGAGGGCTACAACGAGGCCGAGCAGGCCGAGCTCAACATCACGCGCCAACTGACCACGCTGCGTCGTGAGTCGATGCCGCTTCTCTATGGCGATCTCTTTACGCTCCAGCTCACGGAGAAGGCTTGGGCCTACCTGCGTGTCTATATGGGCGAATGGGTGGTTGTGGTGCTCAATACGGGTGCCGAGGAGGCCGTCATCGATTGCGTGCTGCCGAAGGGTATCGATCCGATGCAGAAACTGCAGGCCAACTTTGGTAGTGAATTCTCACTCGGAGTCGATGGTCGCCTCAAGGTGACCGTTGCCGGCAATGCCTTTGAAATTTTAACGAAAAACTAAATAAAAGAGAACCATGAAACGTAATTTGAGCTTTGTTGCGCTCGTTTGCGCATTGTGCGGTATGCTCCTTACGGGCTGCTGCAACCAGACGGCTACGCCCGCAGGGGCACATGCCGATTGGGTTTATAATTCGGTAGTCTATGAGATGAACGTGCGTCAGCAGACGCAGGAGGGTACCTTCGCTGCTGCCGAGGAGCGTCTGCCGTTCCTCAAGGAGCTGGGCGTGGATATCATCTGGCTCATGCCGATTCACCCCATTGGTGAGAAGGGCCGCAAGGGTACGCTTGGCTCGTACTACGCCATCAAGAACTACCGCGAGATCAACCCCGAGTTCGGTACGATGGCCGACTTTGAGCGCTTCCTGAATAAGGCACACGAGTTGGGCTTCAAGGTGATTCTGGACTATGTAGCCAACCACACCTCGCCCGATGCCGCTTGGGTGACGGAGAAGCCGGCCGAGTGGTATGTGCGCGACTCGGTGGGTGAGCCTGTTGTGCAGTACGACTGGTGGGATATCGCCAAGCTGAACTATGCTACGGAGGATGTCCGCAAGGAGATGATGGAGGTGCAGAAGTTCTGGATCGAGAAGGGCGTGGACGGCTTCCGTTGCGACGTGGCCGGTGAGATGCCCGACGACTTCTGGACCCAGTCGTGGAACGAGATTCGTGCCATCAACCCCGACGTTTACTTCCTGGCCGAGGGTGAGGGCTCGAACTTCCATGCCGATGGTTTCGATGCCTGCTATGCTTGGAAATTGAAGGACGTGATGAACAACATCGCTCAGGGCAAGCAGACGACGGGCGACCTGAAGCAGTGGATCGAGGAGTTTACGACCGAGTATCCGCGTGAGGCTATCCAGCTCATGTTTACCTCGAATCACGATGAGAACTCGTGGTCGGGAACGGAGTTCGAGCGCATGGGTGCTGCGGCCAAGACCTTTGCTGCGCTGACCTATGTCCTGCCGCAGGGTCAGCCCCTAATCTACACCGGTCAGGAGGTGGGCTACGACCACCGTTTCGAGTTCTTCGAGAAGGATCCGATTCCGGGTTGGGAGGAGAACGAGTACACCGATTTCTACCGCACGCTGAACAACCTGCGCCACACGACCCCCGCCCTCTGGGCCGGTGAGAAGGGTGGTGAGGTGAACTACCTGACGGGTGTTGTAGAGGAGGTATTTGCCTTCACGCGTGAGGTGGAGGGTAGCAAGGCGCTCTGCCTGTTCAACCTCTCTGCCGAGCCGCAGTCGGTGATCCCGACCGTAGAGGCTGCCGGTGAGTATACCTGCGCCATGACGGGCGAGAAGGCGACCATTGAGGCCGGTAAGGAGCTTACGCTCGAGCCCTGGGCTTATGTAATTTTGACGAAATAAAACCCGATGGATTGGTGGGTGCGTATGGTAGGGTGCCTCTTTCAGGAGCCCTCCATACGCCTTTTTTAAACCGAACATGATGAATCTGAAATCACTTTTAATTCCCGTAGTGGCCATGACCGTAATTTCGTGTAGCGCAGCGCAGTTCGATCCTGCATCGGTAGCCGATGCCGAGGGTCAGGTGACGCGTGTCGAGCCCCTTTCGTGGTGGGTGGGCATGAATACCCCGCTGCAGCTGCTGGTGCAGGGCGAGGCCATCTCGGAGTACACCCCGACATTCGAGGGCGAGGGTGTACGTATCAAGCAGGTGCACAAGGCCGATAGCCCCAACTACCTCTTCCTTGATGTGGAGATCGCCGCGTCGGCCGAGCCCGGTACACGTTACCTCGTCTTTACGCGCGGTGAAGAGCAGTTTAAGGTGGCCTACGAATTTGATGCACGTCGCGAGGGCTCGCGTGAAAGAGAGAGCTTTACGACGGCCGATGCCATCTACCTTTTGATGCCCGACCGCTTTGCCAATGGTAACCCCGAGATCGATAGCACGGAGGATACCTTCGAGAAGGTAGATCGCGAGAATCTGCACGGCCGTCATGGTGGCGACCTGCAGGGTATGATCGACCACCTGGACTACATCGCCGACCTGGGTATGACGGCCATCTGGTCGACGCCCCTGTTGCTCGACAACGAGCCGGCCTATTCGTACCACGGTTATGCGTGTGCCGACTACTACCACATCGACCCGCGCATGGGTTCGAACGAGCTCTACCGCGAGTATGTCAAGGAGGCACACGAGCGCGACCTGAAGATTATCATGGATATCGTTACGAACCACTGCGGTATCGGCCACTGGTGGATGAAGGATCTGCCGTTTGAGGATTGGGTTCATCAGTTCCCCACCTTCACGCGCACCAATGCCCTCTTCTCGACCAACATGGACATCAACGCTTCGCAGTACGATCTGCAGCTGCAGGAGAGCGGTTGGTTTGATACCTCGATGCCCGATATGAATCTCGACAACCCCTTCCTGTTGCAGTACTTCAAGCAGTGGGCCGTGTGGTGGATCGAGTGGGCCGATTTGGATGGTCTGCGTGTCGATACCTACCCCTACAACGAGAAGCAGCCGATGAGCGAGTGGTGTGAGGCGCTGTTGGCCGAGTACCCCAACCTGAACATCGTGGGCGAGTGCTGGACGGCCGACATTCCGCAGTTGGCCTATTGGCAGGGTGGCAACCTCAATAAGGATGGTTTCGATACCCACCTGCCGTCGATCATGGACTTCCCGCTGCGCGATGCGATGTGCGCCGCCCTCTCGACCGACTCGGTGAAGTGGGATGCCGGCATGATTCGCATCTACAACACCGTGGCCGACGACTTTGTCTATCACGACCTCTCGAAGATGATGATCTTCTCGGGCAACCACGATACGGACCGCACGGCCGATGTGCTGCGTGGCAATGTGGGTCGCATGAAGATTGCAATGGCTTTGTTGGCTACGATGCGCGGCTATCCGCAGATCTATACGGGCGACGAGCTGATGATTCGCTCGGTGGATTTGAAGCAAGGCCACGGCGGTTTGCGTGTCGATACCCCGGGTGGCTGGGCCGGTGATAAGGTGAATCTCTTCACCGAGGAGGGTCGCACGGGCGATGTGAAGGAGCTCTTCGACTTTACGCGCAAGCTCTTCCAGTGGCGCAAGACGAGCGAGGTGATCCACCACGGCAAGACGCTCCATTTTGTGGATCGTGAGCACAATACCTATGCCTTCTTCCGCTATACGGACGAGGGGGCTGTCTTTGTCTTTGCCAACAACTCGCGCGGTAAGAAGCAGGTGCCTTGGTCACACTATGCCGAGATCGCCTCGACGCTCAAGGAGGGCCGCAATGTCGTAACGGATGAGCCGATCGAGTTGAATGACGAGACGACCGTTCCCGCACGCGGCGTGCTGGTCGTGGAGTTTAAGCGATAGTTAAAGAGTTCGCTCAACAAACAAGGGAGATAGCTTTTCGAAAGGCTATCTCCCTTTTGTTTTTGGATGGGAATAATGGAGCCTTCTTCACCCCTATTATTTCCATTGCTCTTATGACTCTTATACTATCTTGCCATTTTCTTGAAGCGGAGCTTCATGACTCCCAGCACCGCCTCGCCAAAGATGTCGCCCGACATCTTCGAGGCTCCTTCGCGTCTTTCGGTGAAGATAATCGACTCCTCGTGGAGTTTGAGGCCAAGACGCCAAGCCGTATATTTCATCTCGATCTGGAAGCCGTAGCCCTTCATCTCGATCGGGTGTTGCAGAATCTGCGTCAAGGCATGACGCGTGTAGCAGACAAAGCCGGCCGTGGCGTCGTGAATCGGCATGCCCGTGACAATGCGCACATACTTCGAGGCGAAGTAGGAGAGCAGGAGGCGCGACATGGGCCAATTGACTACATTGACACCCTTGACATAGCGTGAGCCGACTACAACATCAGCTCCGCCCTCGGCCGCCGCAACCAGACGCTCCAAATCGTCGGGGTTGTGCGAGAAGTCGCAATCCATCTCGGCGAGGTAGTCGTAACCCTCTTTTAGACCCCACTCAAAGCCTGTGATGTAGGCCGTACCTAACCCCTGCTTGCCTGCGCGACGAATCAGGTGGATGCGCCCGCTGTAGGCCTGGCGGTAGCTCTCGACCACCTCGGCCGTGCCATCGGGCGAGCCGTCATCAACAACAAGGAGGTCGAAACCGCCCGCAAGCGACATCACCTTCTCGATCATCGCCTCGATGTTCTCGCGCTCGTTGTAGGTGGGTATGATAACCAGTTTTTTCATCTGCTGTTCTGTTCGATTGATGCAAAGATAATCTTTTTCCCTGCAAACGAATACGCTTTTTAGGGAAAAATAGTATCTTTGTTCCAAATAAACTCTTTTGAACCATGAAAAAATTGGTAAAAAACAGTCTGATCGCCATCGCTGCGCTGTTGGCCGTGGTGATCGTTGCGCCCTCGCTTCTGAGTGGCAAGATTTCCGATATCGTAAAGACCGAGGCTAACAAGATGCTCAACGCCAAGCTCGATTTCGAGAAGCTCGGCATCAGCCTTTTGCGCCATTTCCCGAATGCTTCGCTCGATTTGAAGGGGCTGACGCTGGTCGGTGTGGAGCGCTTTGAGGGCGACACGATTGTCGCTGCGGAGCGTATCTCGGCTGTAGTGAGCCCGCTGTCGCTCCTGACGGGCGACGGCATCGTGATCAAGAAGGTGCTGCTGAACGATCCGTTGGTGCATGCCCTGAAGGAGGCCGATGGTGCCGTGAATTGGGATGTGATGAAACCCACCGAGGAGGTCGAAACGGTGGAGGAGGAGAGCTCGGCAAGCACGTCGTTTAAACTCGCCGTGAAGGATTTCCGTATCTCGGATGCCGTGATTCGCTACGAGGACGACTCGACCAAGATGGCCTTCTCGACCGAGCCGCTCAATCTGCGCCTCAAGGGCGATCTGTCGGCGGTGGAGAGTGAGCTGGATCTGAACCTGAAGCTGGAGCAGGTGCGCCTGAAGTCGGGCGTTGTGACGATGCTTTCGGATGCCGAGATTGAGTTCGATGCCGCCATTGCCGCCAACCTGGAGGAGCAACGCTTTGTCTTTAAGAAGAATACCCTGCGCCTGAATGCCATTGCCCTGACCCTCGATGGTTGGGCACAGCTGTTGGCTGATGAGGCCATTGCGATGGATCTGAAGCTCAACACCGACAAGGTGCAGTTTAAAGATGTGTTGTCGCTCATCCCGGCCTTCTATACGAAAGATTTCCGTAGCCTGACGGCCGGTGGCGAACTGACGCTGGCAGCGTGGGCGCGTGGCGAGATGCAGGGTGCCAAGTTGCCCTCCTTTGAGTTGCAGGCTGCTGTGGCTGATGGCCGTTTTCAGTACGCTTCGTTGCCCAAGGCGGTAACCGATATCAATATCGCGGCCAAGGTGTCGAGCCCGGGTGGTGTGATGGATAAGACCGAGGTTGATGTGTCGCGCTTCGGCCTGCGCATGGCCGAAAATAAGGTGTCGGCCACGTTCTATGGCACGAACCTCATCAGCGACCCTGTGTTGCGTGCTACGCTCAACGGCAAGGTCGATTTGGGTATGATCGAGCAGGTCTATCCGCTTGAGGATATGAAGCTTGCCGGTACGATTACGGCCGACCTCTCGGCTGCGGGTCGTATGTCCGACCTGGAGAAGCAACGCTACGAGCAGCTGCAGGCCAAGGGTACGTTTGTCGTGGAGCAGATGGGCCTCGATATGGCCTCGTTGCCTCCCGTTAAGCTTTCGCGTGCGGCAGCTACGATTTCGCCTTCGGCGATGACCTTCGGCGAGTTGTCGGTGCTGGTGGGTGAGAGCGATCTCTCGGCCAATGGCCAGTTGTCGAACTACCTGGGTTATCTGTTGCGTGGCGATAAACTGTCGGGTCGTCTGTATGTGAATTCCGAGTTGCTCAATCTGAATCAGCTGATGGAGTCGATGGCCTCGGACGAGGAGCCCGCCACGGAGGAGCAACCGGCAGTAGAGGAGCCTGCTGAGGAGGTTCCGACGGGTGTGATTGTGGTGCCCGAGAACCTCGATCTGTCGCTCTCGACCAACCTGAAGAAGATTCTCTTCCAGCAGATGACCATCACGGACGTCGAGGGTGGTATGTCGCTCAAGGGTGGCGCGCTGTCGCTCGATAAGTTGGCCCTGGGACTCTTCGGCGGCCAGGCCACGGCCTCGGGTAAGTATGCAACCACCGATCCGAAGAATCCCACCTTTACGATGGAGTTGGCCTTGAAACAGGCCTCGTTCCAGGAGACCTTCCGTCAGCTGGAACTGGTGCAGAAACTGGTGCCGTTGTTTGAGAAGACGGGTGGTAACTATTCACTTAAGATGGATCTTTCGACCCGACTCGATGAGCAGATGTCGCCCGTGATGAACTCCTCCATCAC
>JAEIGA010011693.1_pt1 | contig 13320 bp, 7 predicted proteins | sample 9270691 | NCBI WGS metagenome assembly JAEIGA01 (sample SAMN17057246, study PRJNA624740) | gut metagenome | biome: biome; isolation source: fecal sample | host: Bos grunniens | place: China: Xizang | collected 2019
ACAGCTGACCTTACGGTGGCTGATGATGGTTCCGTACAGGCCATAGGAAATCCTACCGAATGTGCTTTGCTCAGATGGATTTCTGACGAATTCCATGCTGACTATCGTGAAATAAGATCCAGATATGTTGTGGAATCGATTGTTCCGTTCTCGACGGAGACCAAGTATATGGAGACCATTTGTCGAGATAAGGAAACAGGTGAGAGATTCAGGTTTGTGAAGGGAGCTCCAGAATACGTGCAGGCCATGTGTACCAGTGGATTGGACTCTCTGTTGGCGTTGGAGGCAACAGACCTGTTATCCAGGTATCAGGCGAATGCATGGAGGACATTGGGCTTTGCTGTGGAGCACGTGGACTCGGGTGAGGGGGCTTGGCTGGCTGGAATCGTCGGACTCGCAGACCCTGTTCGTCCGGACGTCAAAGAGGCAATCGAGACCTGTCGTAAGCGTGCTGGAGTGAAGGTTATCGTAGTTACAGGCGACATCGCCGCTACTGCGGAGCATATCGGTGCGGAGATCGGTCTGTTTGACGATGGCGAAAGTCCAAGGTCTCTATCCGGAATGCAGTTTGCTGCCATGACGGATGAACAGGCGTTGGAGGCTATAAAGGATCTGAGAATCCTATCTAGGGCCCGTCCGGAGGATAAGGCCCGTCTGGTGGGATTGCTCCAGAGCGCGGGAGAGGTGGTGGCTGTCACAGGTGACGGAACCAACGATGCATTGGCCTTGAAGAAGGCGCAGGTCGGCCTTTCAATGGGAGACGGAACAGCACGTGCCAAGGAGGTCAGTGACATAACCATTCTGGACAATTCGTTCGTCAGCATCAACAAGGCTATCCTTTGGGGAAGATCCCTATATCTCAATATCAGGAGGTTCATATATTTCCAGATGACCATAAACGTATGTGCGTGTCTTCTTGTGCTGGTCGGAGCCTTCCTGGGTGTGGATTCTCCTCTTACGGTAACCCAGATGCTGTGGGTGAATCTGATCATGGATACATTTGCGGCAATGGCCTTGTCGTCACTCCCTGCCGATCCTAAGGTTTTTGATGAGAAGCCTCGCGACCCTGAAAGCCATATCATCGACAGGTCTATGATGAAGAGGATCTTCTTTGGTGGAATAACATTCTTCACCTTGCTTATCGTGCTTTGGGAAATCCTTCTGCATGCGGATGTCACAAGTGTGCGCGACCTGTTCTCATTCAGTCTTATAAAGAATGCCTTGGCCGGTGATATGGGTGCGACATCCGCGGAGATGACGCCATATGAGATGGGCGTATTCTTCACTACATTCGTTATGCTGCAGTTCTGGAACATCTTCAATGCAAGGAACTACAGGACTGAGAATTCCTTCTTCCTGACGCTTTTCTCAAAGGCCAGCTTCAGCTGGGGCTTTTATATGATCGTCCTTGTCATCCTCGGCGGACAGTATATGATTGTGAACCATCTGGGCAAGTTCTTTGACGTTGCTCCCTTGTCATCAGGAGATTGGTGGCGTATTGCAGCTGTAACATCTATTGTGTTGATTCTTCCAGAAATTATCAGGATATTCAAGTCACTTTTGAAAAATAATTCTTAATTTTGAGGAAATTAAGGATTATACGACATGATTACACTCAAGAAAAACGACGTAGTAGGAAAATATACAGTCGAACATCAGATAAAGGGTGGTACCCTTTCAAGCACATACAGGGTTTCCGACAGAAACGGAAATCCTTGTTTCATGAAACTGTATGATATGTCTCAGGTCCCTTCTTCTATGATTAAGGAGGACACAGTATCGGAGATCGCATATTCTCGTCAGGTCAAGCATGAAAATGTCATTTCTTACATTGATGACGGTAAGGAAGTCCTCTCTGACGGCAATGATTACGCATATCTGATCACTAACTTCTTTACAGGAAAACTCCTGTCCGAGCAGTTGGCATCGGGAGTGACATATGACTGGGAGTCAGCCAAGGCCATAATGATAAATGTATTGGCTGGACTCATATATATTCATGATGCCCTCGGACTTATCCATAACGATATCACTCCTCGTAACATAATTCTTGAGCAGGTTGGTCCTGATACATATTCTCCAAAGATCATTGACTTGGGACATATGAGCAAGACCGTAGGTGGTGTTCCGCCATTCCCAGTCGATGACCTTACACTGACGTATTGCGCTCCTGAGACTTTCACAGGATGCTATGAGAAGAAGAGTGACACATTCTCTGCTGCTGCAGTGCTCTATTGTATGCTTGTCGGCAAGGCTCCTTGGGATGTGGATTGTCCTGCAGGATTAAAGTACTCAGACAAGAAGAAGCTCGTAAGGACAGCACGCAAGCAGCCGCTGGAAACAGAAGGCCTTGCTGCAAGAGGTTTGGCAAAGAAGGATATAGATCTTCTGTTTGCATGTTTTGAGCGAGACACTGATATCAGACCTACTCTTAATGATTTTCGTGATTTTTTGGTAGGCAAAAAGACAGATGTCCCTTCTTCCGGTGACTTCAAGAAGCCTGCTGATGAACCTACTCAAGGCGAAAGTTCGAAGCCGCAGACTCACGACGACGCTGTTTCGACTACAGTCCAGATCAAGAAGAAGACCGGTGGTGGATTTGCTGATGTGGCCGGAATGCAGACACTCAAGGATGAACTCACAAAGAGGGTGATCTGGGTGCTCAGGGACAAGGAGAAAGCTGAGAAATATAGACTGACTCCGCCTAATGGAATGATTCTTTATGGCCCTCCAGGCTGTGGAAAGACATATTTTGCAGAGAAGTTTGCTGAGGAGGCTCAGTTCAATTTCAGCATGGTCAGCGGATCAGACCTCGGTAGCATATACATGCATGGAACTCAGGGCAAGATTGCAAGTCTCTTCAGTGATGCTGAGAAGAGAGCGCCTGCGATCCTTTGTTTTGACGAGTTTGACTCTTTTGTTCCGTCAAGAGGCTCTTCTGATGCAAATCAGAGGGGAGAGGAGGTCAACGAGTTCCTTGCACAGTTGAACAACTGTTCGAAGAGAGGCATTTTCGTGATCGGTACGACCAATAGGATCGAACTTATCGACCCTGCGGTCCTCAGAAAGGGACGTATGGATCTTCATGTGGAGATTCCGGCTCCGGATGCTGAGACGAGGGCGGCAATCTTCAAGCTCCACCTGAGAGAACGTCCTGTGTCAGAAGATATCAATGCAGAGGAACTGGCTACCTTAACTGACAACTATGCGGCTGCCGACATCGCCTTTATTGTAAATGAGGCTGCAATGATGGCTGCCTTGGCAGACGATCTGATCCGCCAGGAGTATCTCGTAAACTCAATCAAGTGTAACAAGTCATCACTTGGTGAGGTCACTGTAAGAAGAAAAATAGGTTATTAATCCAATATTTATATTATGGGAACAACAAAAAGCAATCTCGGATCGTACCTTGCAAGCGAGGGACTCCGTCCAGAGGAAACAGACTTCGGTTTTGTCTTTAAGTATCAAAACCTTACATTCTTTATTTTCTGGGATGATGATGATAATCAGTACCTGAAGTTGACTTTGCCAGGTATCTACAATGTTGATGAGAACAATAGGGAAGACGCTATTGTGGCTGCCAATGAGGTCAATATTGAGTGGAAGGTCATCAAGGCTGTGGTTTACTCTGATGAAGTATGGGTAGTTGCAGAGCAGCTTATCGACAAGGATCCTAATCTTCCAGATCTCGTTCCAAGAACAATCAAGATCCTGATGTCAGGAAGAACATCTTTCTACGAGCATCTGGAAAATCTATAGTATTAGACTCCGGCTCTGGACACTTCGTCCACGCCTTCAATCTCTTTGATGCTGTTAATGGCAAATCTCAGTTCGGCTGCTGAATGTATGCAGAAGTCGATAGTGCACGTACCGATGTTGTCGGAGGTTTCTGTGCTGAGAGATGTCATTGACAGCTTCAGCTTTTCTGTGATGCAATCAATCAGGTCGCTCAGCAGGTGATACCTGTCCACTGCACGCACAATCAGGCGTACAGGGTAGAGCGTGTCAGGATCTTCGTGAAGATCCGCTTCATGGATATGGTTTCCGTGTTGTGATGCGAGTCTGATAAGTTCGTGACAGTCTCTCTTGTGGAGAGTCAGGTGTTTAGGGTCTTCTCCATAGCCGATCACTTCGTCTCCAGGCAAAGGATTGCAGCAAGAGCATCTTGTGAAGTCATGTTTCGGTTGTTTTGCAAGATATGACTTGACGGCCTTCTTTGCCTTGTATGTGACCATGTGACCGATCCAGTCTGCCTTGATCTGCACATCTTTCCCCAATCCTATCTCAATGCAGTCACCTCGGTGCAGTACGGTCTTGACAGATGATAGCTTGCCGTTAATCCTGGCATACATCGCATGCTCGCCTATATGTCCGTGAATCTGGAATGCATAGTCAAGTGCGGTTGCACCTTTCGGGAGGACGATGTTCTCTCCGGTAGGTGTGAATACCATGATGTCGTCGTTATATTCGAAAAGTAGGCGTACGTCGTCAATGAAGTTCGGATTTGTCGAGTCTTCCGCGACCTTCTTCAATACATCCCTGAAATTCTCAAGCCACATCAGGAGATTCTCGCTGGTCTGGTCTGCGGCGCATCCAAGTCTGGACTTGCGCACCATTCGTTCAGATGCGATATGTATTTCCTCCCATGTTCCTGTGCTGTTGAGGAGCTTGATGTGAAGGCTCTCATAGCCGTTTTCCTTAGGTGCATCAATATAGTTGGAGAAACTTCCGGGACGTTCCTTGAAATGATCAGTAAGTACGGAATAAATCCTCAGGCTCATGTTCTTTTCTGATATTCCGGTGTTGTCAGGGAATATGATCCTGATGTAATGCTTGTCGGCAACGTGGTCGAAGTCGCAGCCTTTGGTGCGCATCTTTCTCCATATGCTATAAGGCATACGGTATCTTACCTGGGTACGAACGTGGATTCCTTCTTCGTCAAGCACTTTTCCGATCTGGAGGACCAGGTCTTCAAGATATTCCTTGTCTCTTGCTTTTTCAGCTGTAAGGAGTTCGTCTATCTCGCTGAACTCTCTTGGACATCTGAATCGGAATGATAATGTCTCAAGTTCGGACTTCACATGGTACAGGCCAAGGCGGTTGGCGAGGGGAGCGTAGAAATAGTCGGTCTCACCGGCGATCTTCATCTGCTTGTCTGGCCTCATACTTTCCAGCGTGCGCATGTTATGCAGGCGGTCAGCCAGCTTGATAAGCACGGCCCTGACATCGAACTGCATGGACTCAAGAAGCTGGCGGAAGTTGTCTACCTGCTTGGAATGGCTGTATTTGTCCTTTTTCTTCTTTGTGACTATGTCCACCAAGAGAGCGACGTCGTCGCCATATCTTTCACGCACATCTTCCAGGGTATAATGGGTGTCCTCCACGACATCGTGAAGGAGAGCGGCAATGATCGGATTCGGGCCGAGTTCCAGTTCCTTGGCCACAATCAGTGCAACAGCTATCGGGTGGATGATGTATGGAAGTCCTGACTTTCTATACTGGTCCTTGTGGGCCTCCATGGCGAGCTCGAATGCATCCTTGATTCTTGCCATGTCAACATCTGATACGGTACCTTCAAGGGCGTCATACAGTTCTGCCACGTTTTCTTTGATCATTGTGCTATAGTCTGTCATATGCTCTGGATTTAGCGCGAAACCGCTAATTTCGCAAAACATTTTCTCATTATCAATAAAGTCGTTCTCTAATTCCGTTAATTGTTGTATTTTTGCGCTGCTAAAAAATGAAGATCATGGAAAAGAAACTATATCCTTTGAAGTTTACCCCGGTTCCGTCAAGGAGACCATGGGGTGGAAACGCCCTGGTGAACGAGTTGGGCAAGCATTTCGTTGAAGTAGATGAGGAAGGTAATGAGACTGTCCTCGGTCCGGATGTCCTTATCGGAGAGAGCTGGGAGCTCGCTGATATGGGTATAGAGGACTCTGTGGTTGAGAACGGCTGGCTTGCAGGCAACACGATCAGCGAAATCATGGAGACATACCTTGAGAGGATTGTCGGCGAGAATGTTTATAATCATTTCGGACGTCAGTTCCCGCTTCTGATCAAGTTCCTCGACATAAACGACAAGCTGTCAGTGCAGGTGCATCCAGATGACCAGGTCGCTGCGGAGAGATACGATTCGCTTGGCAAGGCGGAGATCTGGTATGTCATGGACGCAAAGCCTGAGGCAAAGATGTATTGCGGCTTCAACCGTGACATCACGGCTCAGGAATTTTATGACAGATGCAAGAACGGCACAGTCGATGAGGTCCTTAATGTCATCACTCCTAAGAAGGGCGACGTGATCTTCATCACACCAGGCACGGTGCATGCTGCGGACGGTGGAATACTGATCGCTGAGATCCAGGAGTCGTCTGACATGACCTTCAGGCTTTATGACTGGGGCCGCGAGTTCAATCCTGCGACTGCGCGCAAGATGCACGTGGAAGAGGCCATTGACGTGATCAATTACAACGCTTTCGATCCGACCATTTACCGCAAGGGCCCGCTTTGGGGAGAAGAAAGCCAGGAGGAGGACCATATGATCCAGAACCTCGTGGAGTGCCCTCAGTTCAGTGTGTCTAAGGTTAGGCTTACAGATCCTCTTCATATCTATACCGAGCAGTTCGAGAGCTTCATCGTGTATATCTGCCTTGAAGGTGCAGCATCTATCCAGGTGCCTTCAACAAATGAAAAAGGGGAGGCTTGCATGGAGAACTACGAGTTTAAGAAGGGAGAGACTATCCTCGTACCTGCCGATATGCCGGACTTCTTCCTTGTTCCGCGCGATCGTGATACCATTCTTCTCGAGGCTGTGACCCGTCCGGAGGAGGCTCTTGATGCTTATATCGATCCTGATACAGAGGCCTTCCTTGAAGGTGAGGATTATGAGGGTCTTGAGGATGAGACTGATGATGATTTTTCAGCTCCGGCAGGTTCGTCACCTCTTAATTTCTTCAGCTAAACATGGACGAGGTAAGAATAGACAAATACCTCTGGGCCATAAGGGTATATAAGACCAGGACAGAAGCTACCGATGCTTGCAAGGGTGGAAAAGTACGTGTCAACGGAGCGGATACAAAGCCGTCCAAGACTGTCAAGGTAGGTGATGTGATAGTAGCACGCAAAGGTGCAGTCGTGTATACATATAAGGTCTTGCAGCTCATAGACAAGAGGCAGGGCGCTAAGCTCGTTCCGAACTATGCGGAGAATCAGACTCCTGCAGAGGAACTTGCCAAATTGCGTGCACCTGTCGAGACCTTTTTCCTCAAGCGCGATAGGGGAGCTGGTCGTCCAACGAAAAAAGACCGCCGCCAGATGGAAGACCTCTGGAGCAGTCTCGACTTTGATGTTCCCGACGACATCGCCGCTTCCCTCGCCGCCTCCTTCGGCCTCGACGAAGCGTAAACCTTACTTAAAATATCTCTTGAAAAGTCCCTGGAAGCCAGCTCCATGTCGAGCCTCATCCTTGCACATCTCGTGAACGGTGTCGTGGATGGCGTCCAGGTTCTGCTGTTTAGCAAGTCTTGCGATCCTCATCTTGTCCTCGCATGCTCCCTGCTCAGCAAGCATTCTCTTCTCAACGTTAGTCTTAGTGTCCCAAACGCACTCTCCGAGGAGCTCGGCGAACTTTGCTGCATGCTCAGCTTCCTCCCATGCATATCTCTTGAATGCCTCTGCGATCTCAGGGTAACCCTCTCTATCAGCCTGACGGCTCATCGCAAGGTACATTCCTACCTCTGAGCACTCTCCAGCGAAATGGTCGCGAAGACCCTTCAGGATCTCAGGGTCAACTCCCTGTGCTACTCCAAGCTTATGCTCGTCTGTCCAAACGAGGTCTTCTCCTGTCTCAACGAGCTCCTCGAACTGATCTGGACCTACATGGCAGAGTGGACACTCCTCAGGAGCCATTTCACCTTCATGAATATAACCGCATACCAAGCATCTGAATTTCTTTGTCATAACTGTAATGTTTTAAAATTGTTGATATTTAAATTTGAATAATTCTAAATTAATTCCAATGCAAAGGTAGGTAAAAAAACTAAACGTGCAACACTTTTTGCAAAAATTTTCAAAAAAATCCGTAAATTTATCATGTGCCATGGTTTGGCAATTGAAAGGTGTAGATTTGCAGACAAATTCAGAGAATATGGTTCCTTTTCTAAAACAGGTCGCAAGATACTATTATGATTCTGGGAAGATCAGCTCCCGCTGTTTCATCTTTCCGAACAGACGTTCGATGGTGTTTTTCAGAAAACACCTTGCCGAGACTTTGGCTGCCGCTGACGGTGCGGCGCCGCTTGTCATGCCTCGCATGCTGACAATTAATGATTTCTTCTACGAAGTCAGTGGCGCAGCTCCTGCTGATAAGGTGCGCCTTCTTCTGTATCTATATAGGTGCTATGCTGAGCTCAATAAGAAGGCAGAGCCTTTGGATGAGTTCGTGTTTTGGGGAGATGTCATCCTGGGAGACTTCAACGATGTTGATAAGTACCTGGCTGATCCCAAGCAGCTTTTTGCCAACGTGGCAGACTTAAAGCAGCTGCAGGATGATTATTCATACCTTACGGAGGCTCAAAGAAAGGCGATAGAAGGTTTTGTGAGCCATTTCAGTGACATGTCCGGAAAGCTTACTGTAGATCTTGAGTCGGATAATCCGGCTGTCAAGGAACGTTTCCTCCAGATATGGAATCTGCTGTATCCGCTATACTGTAAATATAACGACCTGCTGGATCAGGAAGGTCTTGCATATGAGGGTATGGTATATAGGAGAGTTGCGGAGGGGTTGAATACAAGGGCTGTGGAGGATGTGCTCAATACGGCTTTTAATGATGGCGATGTCTTTGTCTTTGTTGGTCTTAATACCCTGAACGAATGCGAAAAGAAACTTCTGCATAGGCTTAAGGATGCTTCAAGAGCGGAATTCTGCTGGGATTACAGCGGTAAGATGATACAGGATCCGCAAAACCGCTCGTCCCTTTTCATGCGTGATAATGTCATGGAATTTCCTCAGGTAACCAGATGGGATGAGGATGCTGTAGGCGAGCCTGTCATAAATGTGGTGAGTGTGCCTTCGTCCATAGGTCAGGCCAAAAGAATTCCAGACATTCTGGCTTCTGTCAAGGATTTTAACGATTGTGCTATCGTTCTGCCTGACGAAAATCTTCTTGTGCCCGTGCTGAATGCGGTTCCGCCGGCTGTGGATGCAGTAAATGTGACCATGGGTCTGCCTATGAAGGGCAGCATTCTGTATTCATTGATGGAGACTGTCTCTGTAATGCAGCTGCATTTGGCCTTCCGCAGAAACAGCTGGCATTTTTATCATAAACAGGTGTGGGATCTGTTCTCGAACCCATTGTTCCGCAATGCAGCAGATGATAAGACGGTGGAAGTGGTGCAAAGTATAAAGTCGTCTGCAAAGTATTATATACCGCAGGAGGATCTGAGTGGGGTCCCTTTGCTTGAGGCTGTTTTCAAGCCAGTCATAACTGATCCGAAATCAAAGGATAGGAACCAGATAGCTGCGTTTGCAGAGTATCAGCAGGCAGTGCTGACTGCGGTGGCGTCAGCGGCAGTGTCTGATCCGCAACTTGCCTTGGAACTGGAATACGCCAAGGAGTATTATAAGGGAATAAACATGCTGCAGGACAGTCTGATGGATATGGAGATTCTTCCGTTGACCTATGTCAGGCTTCTGAATCAGTTGATGGGAATGTTGTCTGTCCCTTTCAAAGGTGAGCCTTTGAAGGGACTTCAGATTATGGGTCCATTGGAGACCAGAGCTCTGGATTTCAGCAACCTTATAATCATGTCTTCAAACGAGGGAGTGTTTCCTCGCAGGAGCGTGAGCTCGTCCTTCGTTCCGCCTGAACTTAGGAAGGGCTTTGGTCTTCCGACATATGAACTTCAGGATGCTATATGGGCCTATTATTTTTACAGGATGATATCCCGTGCGAAAAACGTCTGGATGCTTGTCGACACACGCACCGAAGGTATGAAGTCGGGTGAGGAAAGCCGCTACATAAAGCAGCTGGAGTACCATTTCGGACTTCCGTTGAACAGATATACCGTGCAGATGGACAGCATGAAGACTGCTCAGCTGCCTGATGTCTGCAAGACGGAAGAGGATATAAGGAAAATCAAGGAGACCGTGCTTTCGGCTACTGCTGTCCAGAATTATCTTGCTTGTCCTGCTAAATTCTATTATGCTGTTCTAAAGGGTCTTGAGAGAGAAGAGGAAGTCTCGGAGAGCCTCGATGCCGGCATGTTCGGTACAATCTTCCATGAGGTAATGCGTTCGCTTTACACTTCGGAAGATGCTATGGCCCCTGATTTCTTCTTCGGTAATCCAGAAGCAGAGAAATCCTTGACTCCGTTAAAGCATATTACCAGATCATATATACAAGGCTGGCGAGACCGTGAAGATGTGATCCGAACGAAGGTGCGTGCTCTGATCGAACATGAGCTGAATCTGGTGGAGATAAGCGGACGAAACCTTGTCGTTACCGATGTGATTGTCCGATACGTCATGAAGACTCTCTGGAGTGATCTCGAGATTCTTAAGAAGAGTGGAAGGGAGTCGTTCGAGATCCTCGGACGCGAACTTAGGGTGGGAGGTATGTTCCATGGCTTCAGATTCAAAGGCTTCATCGACCGTCTTGACGCCTTCAGTCCTGATGAGGTCAGGGTGGTTGACTATAAGACGGGACGAGTCCTTGATGATGATATTTTCATTGATGATGGCAATGCGGAGAACATAGCACAGAAGATTTTTGCTCCGGATGTCAAGGACAGACCTAAGATTGCGCTTCAGTTCTTTATCTATGACCTCCTTGTGAAGGATAGGAATGAGGCTAAGGACAGGAATATGTGTAATTGTGTGTATTCTACGTCCCGACTCTTCAAGGAACTTCCTGAGGCTGTGCCTGTGAACAGGACTTTCTTTGATGCAATGTCCGGCAACCTCTCGGCACTGCTGGACGAGATGTGCGATCCCGAGGTCGGTTTCAGGAGGACTGAGGACGAGCATGTATGTGGATATTGTGATTTCAAGACGATTTGCGGTAGATAGATTATGATAAGGATCATGAAAGCATCTGCAGGTTCGGGTAAGACCTATAACCTTGCAAAGACATATATAACTCTTCTTTTGAAGAATGAGGACAGGTATGCATACAGACATATCCTTGCTGTAACGTTTACCAATAAGGCTACTGAAGAGATGAAGAGCCGTATTCTCAGGGAACTGCATATCCTTGCGACATCTCCGGCTACCTCTGACTATCATGACGCGTTTGTGCCGGATGTCTTTCCACATGATGCTGCGTTGAGCAGCCGTGCTGCCGCAGTTCTGAGAGATATTCTCCATGACTACAGCGCCTTTGCGGTAAGCACCATCGACAAGTTCTTTCAGCAGACCTTGAAGGCGTTCTCACGTGAGATCGGCCAGTTCGCATCATATCAGGTAGAGCTTGATAAGGATTCTCTTGTTGCAGAGAGTGTTGACCGTGTCTTGGATTCCCTTACCCAGGATGATACAGGATTGCTGTCATGGCTGACCGTCAATGTGCTGGAACAGATCGAGCAGGGAGGAAGGTACAGCACGGATGCAAATCTTCTGAGTATGGCTCTGAGGCTCAAGTCTGCTCAGCGTCAGGAAGAACTCGAAAGAGTCGGAATAGATGAGCAGATGGCCTATTCGCAGCAGACCTTGGCTTCAATCAGGGACAAGTGTAGGGAAATCATGTTGGAGTTCAGGAACAATGTGCGTGAGACTGCGGCCGCTGCTGTGGAGATATTGAAGAATGCTCAGGTTGATCCGAAAGACAGTTACAGAGGATTCATGAAGGCGCTTGCGGTTTATGCGTCATTGACGGATCGTGACGCTTTGGTACCTCCTACTGCCGCGTTCATGAGTCGTGCGCCATATAGCGATAAGTGGTTCGCCGACTCAAAGGCGAGAACGCTCCTTCCAAAGCTGTGTCCTGCTCTTGAGGCTCCGATGAAAGCTTTCTGCGACCTTTGGGAAAAGGACTATGCGGTCTATTCGACAGCATGCATTCTGGATGATCAGATTTACGGTCTTGGAGTGGCAAGGGAACTTTCGGATGCGTTCCGTGAACTGATGAAGGAGAAGAATGTGCTGTGCATAGACGACTCCAACACAATACTCAAGGGTATTATTGACGGTTCGGATGCTCCGTTCATCTATGAGAAGATCGGAGTGCGTTTCGACCATTTCCTTCTGGATGAGTTCCAGGATACCTCGTCTGTGCAGTGGAGCAACTTCAGCGCCCTTCTGCATAACAGTCATGCGCAGGGGAATGAGAATCTGATCGTCGGTGATGTGAAGCAGAGCATATATAGATGGAGAGGCTCGGACTGGAAGCTCCTTGACAGTACAGTCCCTGATGAGTTTCCTGGTTTCAAGGAGGAGGTTCTGGATACCAACTACAGAAGCCTCTCCAATATAGTGGAATTCAATAACGCCTATTTTACTGCGGCGGCCGGCATTCTGGACAAGATGAATGGAGGAGATAAGTACATGTCCGGAATCTACGCTGACGTGGAGCAGAAGGTCGCAAAGAAAGACAAGGCTCCGGGAAGCGTCAGTGTGACGTTCTGTTCCAAGGAGGACGAGCTTGAGAAAGTCCTTGAAAGCATCAGGGAAGTGCAGGCTTCAGGAGCGCACCTGTCGGAGGTCGCTGTCCTTGTGCGAAGCAATGCGACAGGACAGAGTGTGGCTTCATATCTCATAGACAACGGTATTACGGTGATAACTGATGACTCCCTGAAGGTCAAGAAGTCTGTTACTGTCAGACGTCTGGTTTCTCTGATGTCTCTGGCTGATAATCCTGCAGATACTGTAAACGGTTATCTTGCCGAGTCTCTCGATGTGACGGTCCCAGGAGGATGTACTTCGCTGGTGGATATGGCTGAATCACTGATAAGGGAACTTAAGAAGGGTGATTCTGATGGGGTGATAGATGGTGAAATCCTTCATGTTCAGTCTTTTATGGACCATCTTCATGAGTATGTGGCTTCCAATGGCAACAGTTTGCGAGGATTCCTGAAGTATTGGGAAGGTGAAGATCCGTCCATAAGTTCTCCGGCGTCGGGAGAAAGTGTCAGGGTAATGACTATCCACAAGTCCAAGGGTCTGGATTTCCCTTATGTGATAATTCCGTTTGCCGAGAATATAGGCTTGTTCAAGCCAGACAGCAGGTGGTGTGCTCCTGACTTGAGCGGAACGCCGCTCGAAGGTGTGGCAGAGGGTGTATATGACGTTACTCTTTCACATTCTACCGAGTCAACATTGTTTGC
>JAEIGA010011694.1_pt1 | contig 13319 bp, 9 predicted proteins | sample 9270691 | NCBI WGS metagenome assembly JAEIGA01 (sample SAMN17057246, study PRJNA624740) | gut metagenome | biome: biome; isolation source: fecal sample | host: Bos grunniens | place: China: Xizang | collected 2019
GTAAAGCGATAAATATCATACTGATTGGTGTCCAACGGATAAGTCAATGGTGCATCCAAGGAGGACATACCCGTATAATAAGTGCGTCCTACTTCATATTTAGTATTTGAAGTGCCATCACCTACACCATTATTCTCGTGGGTATACACACCATACAAGATACGATTATAGTCGCCATTATACACTTCATCAAAACGAGCAAGGAAATACTGTCCTGGTTTCTCCCATCCCTGCTCACGCAGTGTGAGACTATCGATCGTCTCGCCCACCCAAGGGGTATAGGAGTTGATATCGCCCGTAATATCCTTAGGATATACATAGTCCCATTGTCCCTCTACGCGGTATTCAAACATCATCGGTGTAGTGCTTATAGAATCAGTCGTCAGTTCTTGGATAAACAGACTACCCACTGGCTTATTGCTTGTCGCATCCACCACAAAAGCATATACCCAATAGTTGGTCATTGGGCGCAGCATGGTAAAATACTGATTCGTATTACCATATTGCAACGCATAAGACGCAAAATCGGTCACAAAAGGTGTCAACACCTGCAGCTGTTTGTTGCGCCAATACAGATAGTCCACATATGCACTATCCAAGGCCAACATCATAAACTGCTTGGCCACTTTCTGTATATCATCTATATCCTCACGAACGGGGTGAATACCAGAAAGATAAAAAGCATTCTTGTTGGTTGAAAACTCTACATTAGCATAGCCTGCCGAGATGCGCTTGATTTCGATAGCTATCTCCACATTGCTAGTATGTGCCACCACCTCGTCTGGCTTACAAGAAACCATACATGCCAGTACCAATACCAAGATACCCACTACATATTTCATAGCATTAGAATTCATAATTACCCTCCTCTTCTTTCTCTTCGTTTTGCAATAATGTTTGTACCGCAAAGATAAAGCGCACACAGGTTGTTGTGTGGGTGCCAAAATGGCCAAAACTATACTGAATATTAGCACCTTTCCACTTGTTTTTTGCTCTATTGGCATTATCATATGGCACCACATCATCGTCGATTGAGTGCATCATAAACACAGGTGCTTTAGGTATCCAAGAATAAGTCAAAATCGAGTTATTGGTCATCGCCTTGTACATCTCCGACACTTCGTGACTTGTTCGGTCCATACCTTTATCCGTCAGCAATTCACTTGTGACCTGGGTTCCCAAGAACTCATTGATTTGTCCTGTGGTATATCGCTTACTATTCACCCATTCATCCAGATTATCGTAGATATAACCCTCCATCATCGAGCGCATATCAAGGTTCAATCTGTTACCTACAATCATACCTTGCATCATAATAGGCACTGCGCAAGGATAACTAGCGTGATTGGTCTCCACAAACTTGTCGTAAGTAGCTTTTACATCATATGGTCCACCACCTGCAAACACGCGGCGAATCTTTATATCATCCTCGTCGTGGTGCTCTATCATATGCTGTACCGCCATCGTTACAGCGCCTCCTTGCGAATAACCCATCAGGTAGATATCATCGTGCTCTGGAGCGCATCCTGCTGCTTGCATAAAAGGCACTACGGCCAAGTACATATCTATCACATTGCGTGCCGTGATATCCATTACAAGATATGGATGTACATGTCCTGCGGTTATACCATAACCCAAATAGTCAGGGATAATCAACGCATAACCCAGTTTCACTAGCAGACCTTCCAGCGAGAAGGTGTTACTAGGTGCCTCTGCATTACTAGCAATCGTATAGTGCGATACTAGTATGTAACGCTTTATCGGACCCTTGGCTGGCAATATCACCTTACCCGACAATGTAATCGGATTACCATCCAAATCTACCGATTCATACACACCACTCAACTCAATCGCTGTACTCATCTTGTTAAAATCCAAGAGCGCGTGAGCCATCTGTGTAAAATTGACAGATGTAGCACGAGCCTGTGGATTAATACCTTCGGGCATTTCCTCTACCTCGGTCAAGCCCCACATAGCTTGCATTTGAGCATCTTTCACCAACTCCTGCATGTCTGTTGTCTGCTGTTTTACCACACGAAACATACCAGGTTGCGCCAATGTTTCATCCGTAAAATCTATATGATGCCATTCGCCTAGACTGCAACTAGCTAGCCCCAGCATCACAACTACTATCCATACTATCTTTTTCATACTTTTACTTATAATCTTACACCTACCGAAGCAGTACACAATCTAGATCCTAGCATATACATCTCGTTCATACCCATCATCGATATCATTCCGCCCAACTCTAGCGCACCATACCATCTGCCTTTGCCTACACGCAAACCTAGTAGGGTCACATTCACTAGTGGTGCTAGTGCTGTCTTACGCCCCTTATAATCCAATTCTGTACCTGTATTGATATTCAAACCAATACCAAATGACGAATGTAGCGATACATATTCCGAATTAAAATACGAGAATCGCACCTCGGGTAGCAGACCGATATTATGAAACGCACCTTGTCTAGTATCGCTTGCCAATGAATGATGATTGCTATTGGGCACCTCATCCCATAGCACACCACTATAATCGAATATAAAGCCAAAACTATACCAATAATTCACATTATACAAGTACTCTGCAAACCAGTGCTGTGTATAGCGATAGTTCTGCTTGTAATAGGTCTGATAACCATCAGGGAATGTTCCTGGAACACCCTTCTCACACCATACAATGCTCTCAAAACCTTGATCGCCCATACCAATTCGCAATTCGTGTGGCATAGCATCATAATAATGACGACGCACCTGACGAACCGAATCCCTGTACACTTTGATTTCAGTGCGTATCGAGTCACGATAGTCGTTCATCACATAGTGCATCGAATCTATCTTTTGACGAACATCACGCACACGCATCGCTTCTTGTGCATGCATAGGCACAAACAGAAATAGCAATAAGATCCAACTTAATTTTTTCACAATTCTTGTATTTATTTTATAACTTTATATACAAATTTTATGCCACTCTATCGCATACTCCAACTCACTCCTACTGCCAGATTCAGTTTCTGGTCACCTGCTTGAGCTATTGGCAGTATCAGATTATCCTTGTTCACTTGCCAAGGTTGTAGCATCATATGGGCAAAGGCATTTAATCTACCTGCTCGCCTTATCGCCTTATCGCCTAAGCCCCAACTCTTATTGAGTTTCAAGCCCACCAATGTCACAGCAAAATCGCCTTGAAATCCTGTATACAGACTCTTTGCTGGCGTCACACCTAGGCGAGCCGACAAACTCCAATTCTCGCCCAACTCTTGGTCACAACCTACCTCTATATAGCTAGAATATGCACGCTTGAGTTCACCGTTCGCGTCGTAATAACCATCACGACCAAAAGTGCGCACACCGCACAAAGCGTTAATCGAAGTGGTCAAGCCCTTTGGACTCTTATATACAGGCGCACCATACAGCACACGCCACTCGCCTGTCGTGCCACCGCCACCTCGTTCGTGGTTCTTAAAGTCAAAAAACTTGGACATCGTACCATCCTTGTAACGGTCAAAATAGTACATATGCATATACATTACCGTTACACCCCAACGGCTATAACCTATCGACAAATCTACTTCAGGATTCAGCTCACTGAAAGTCCAATCCGTAGCACCTATGTTCCACCACATATTGGCAAACAGACCCTTATAATCCACCGTAGCATCCACCTGAACACTAGGTCCACCCACATACAATCCACGCCATATGTAGTTACTAGTAACAACAGCAGAAGCGTTCCATGTAAAATCACGCTCCTGCTCCACTTTTTGTGCTGCCAACGGCAATATATTTACCACTAGCAAGGCACCAAAAATCCACCTTTTTATAGCCATTTTCATTTGCGGGTACAAAATTACTACTTTTTTTTCACCCGACCAAACAATTTCTCACAAAACTCTGCATATTGGCTATATTATTTTAATTCATTATACCTTTTGGTATATTTCGTTGCAAGACTACCAACGATCGCTGCTGAATCTGTCTGACACGCTCACGCGACAATTCATACTTGACACCTAGTTCTTCCAGCGACATAGGTTCGCAGCCATCCAAACCATAGGATTTAGCAATGATATCCCTCGAACGCTCATCTAGCACCATCAACCAGCGCTGTATATCCTGCTGCAAGCCCTCGTGATTGATACCGCTATCAGCTCCAGGCATACTCGATGGCAACAGGTCCACTAGGTTCGAATCGCCATCCTCACCCACGGGCATATCTATACTCACCTCCGAGGTCATCAGTCTGATCGAGTCCTCCACTTTATCCTCTGGCAATTGCAGCATCTCTGCCATCTCACTTACCGTAGGATTACGCTCTTCGCGTTGGATAAATGTATGTATTGCACGCTTGATTTTCTGCTGCAGACCTACCTGATTCAGAGGAATACGCACCGCACGACCTTTCTCGCTCAGGGCATTCAGTATCGCTTGTCTTATCCACCATACAGCGTAGGTGCTCAATTTAAATCCACGCATAGGGTCAAACTTCTCAATGGCGGTTATCAGACCTAGGTTACCTTCCATTATCAAGTCCTCTAGTAATATACCTTGATGGATATATTGTTTGGCTATCGAAATCACAAAACGCAGATTGCAGTTTATCAGTTGTCTCTTGGCATCTTCATCTCCGTGCTGTGCTTTGTATGTCAGTTCTACTTCTTGGTCGATAGTTAGCAAGGGATACCTGCTAATATCCTGCATATATGCACTCAACACAGGTGTACGCTCGGTAATACTCTTCGAAATCTTAATCTCTTTTATCATATCTATTAAGGTTAGTTTATCTATATTTTGTTTCAGTGCGAGACTGTCAACCAGATAGTCTCTGAGGCTCTACTATTACATACGCGCAAAGATCCTCAAAAAGAACCTTTACCCGACTTTTTTAGGTCCACCCCTAAACTCCTGAACTCCTAAACTCCCTAAACCCCTTACCCCACCATACGAATCTTGTCCAAGGCTCGACGGCAGATTCTGTTGACCGACTGTGGAGTCATATCCAACTCCGTTGCTAGCTCTTCAGTGCTCCAAGCCTCCTCATAGTCCCCCACTCCGTACTTGGCTTCTAGCACCATACGCTCTCGCTCTGACAGCTCACTCTCGCTCACCAACTCATTGAGCCAACTTGTAATGCAGGTGTTTGACACCTCATCTGCTTGGTCGTAACCTGTCGCCATCCACTCGTCCAAGTCGCAGCACTGATAAGCTGTCAGGTAGTTACCCTCCTTATCTTTGGTGCGTGGCACCCTAATCAGGTAGCCCTCCTTGTTGTTCATATCTTTGAGGGCGTTGCTGATGCAGGTGGAGATGTAGTAGTCAAACTTCACATGCTTCTCTTCGTCGTACGAGGCAATGGCCGCATCAAGGGCGAGGTAGCCTACGGATACTAGGTCGTTCTCTTCCCAAAACGAGTTCTTATAGAGGATTCCTGACTTCTTGATGCCCGAGCGGATGAGCTTTAGACAAGTGTCCAATGTGTAGTTGCTGATGGTGTTCATGTTCTTGCTTGCTTGTTGAGATGATGCTTGATTTTTCATGTTACGAAGTGTTTTAGGATGATTAATTAAACCCTAATCGGTCATTAGATTTGGGTTAAGTCGATGAAGCCAGAGACTCAAGCGAGTCTCCCCCGTAGCTGACACTTGTAGGTGCCTGCTTAAGAACATTCTAATAACATTTAATCTGCTGATTAGTAAGGTTAAATGTTAAGGTGTCAGGTCTATGACAGTATTATTAGTCCGACTCGGTGTATTTACGCCCCGAATCGGTAAATAGTGATTACAATCCTTATTCCTAAATAGTGATTGTCATCCTACGACATGGCATAGTGTTTTGCGTATTTTTCACCGCAAAAACTATGCCATACCGCCTTTTTGCCCCTAGCTTCTACTTAGAAGCCTATTTTTCTGCCATTCTGGCGGCTAACCTGTTCACTTTGGCAGTCTTTCTTCACCTGCTCATAGTCTATCTCGTCACTACCCTCAAAGATAGAGTGGATGATCTGCTTGCGCGAGATGTTCTGTATCTGACCGCCTGAGAAGTCAAACTTATCCGCTAGCTCGATCGCCTGTGCATCGTTTAATCCCACGAGTAGCGACTGCCATATCTGCTTGCGCGCCTCGTTGGTAGGACGCTCAAACTCGATCTTGAACAAGAATCGACGGTCAAAAGCCTTATCCATACAGGTGGTGAGGTTGGTGGTACATATCATAATACCCTCAAACTGCTCCATCTCTTGCAGGATGATGTTCTGTATCGCATTCTCCATCTTGTCCACCGAGTGTTGGGTGTTCTCCATACGGTTGCCAAAGATACCATCGGCCTCGTTGAAGAACAAGATCGGTGCTTTGCTCGACTGCTTGACCAAGGCACGATAGGTATCAAACACGCCCTTGATACGCTTCTCGCTCTCACCCACATACTTATCACGCAGGGTAGATAGGTCCACTTGCATCATATCACGCTCTGTGGCGATAGCCAATTGTTGCACGAGCTCGGTCTTACCTGTACCTGGACTACCGTAGAACAAGCAGCAGAAGCCTGTAGGCAATCCGCGTTGGCTCAAGGCATGTCGTATGTTAGCAAACTTCTCTTCCTTGAGCAGCTCGCCCAGGCGATCTATCTGCTCTTTGGTTTTGCCCGAGAAGAACAGCTCTTTCTTGTTGAGCGACTTATAGTCCACCAAGGCCTTGGATTTCTGTTCCTCTTCCGACTGTAGGAATATGGCCACCTCATCTTTGTCTTCTATCATTTCCTCCCACGCTTTGTTGGTCAGCACAAAGTTCCTATCACCGGCCAATCCGCCCATGTTTTGCTCCTCCACATAGCCTTTCTTCACAAAGATATTCGTACCGTTCTTTATCGTACGAATCATACCGCGCAACAAGCGTCCTGGTATGATCTGCTCCAGGTCACTCACTCCCACGAATGGGTCATTCTCCGCACCCAAGGTGGTCATCATCAGCAGCATAAACCACATATCGTAGTTCTCCTCCGAGAACTGTTGCAGATTACGCACCACAGGCAGGTGGGTATTCTGACGCATCAGGCGTTTCACGCGTGGACGGATGCTGTTGTTTTGATCAAAACGCATGCCTTCTGACACATACTGCGACGCTTTGCATAGAAATTCCATTGCGGTTTTCATTCGCACCATGTCAAGTGAGAAGGCCTCGTTGTTCTGCAGACAGTGTGCTGCCTCTTTGCTTATACGCCATCCGTTGTCGCCTCGTGGGGTATCCAATGAGACTAGGTAACCAAAATCCTCTAGTTTGTCGAGTTCCTCCTTGTACTGCATAGTGCGCAGAGGGTGCAGTTTGAGCATTTTGGACAGGTCTTCGATGTCGCATATGCAGTTTGGGTGAGCTGCTTGGTGGTAGAACACGCAGGTCAACAGTTGCACTTGCATAGGGCTGAGTCCCAATCTATCTTGTAGGTATCGTACTGCTTCTATATCCGATGTGCGACGGACTCTTTTGCCGTCTTTTACGACTACGATATCAGTCACAAAGTCATCACCAGGGTTGGCGTAGGTGCGTGTTAGATACTCCATAGTAGATAGGATGGTGGCTGACTCTGCATTCCATAATGCTGTGGTGGTTTTCTTACTGCTGCGTTTCTTTTCCATAGTTAATATCATTTAGTTTGTTAATAATCCTAGTTAAGGTTTAGGTTCCCATAGCAAAGCGTCCCTATAAAAAAGATACTGGCAAATCTTCAAAAAAGAACTTATGCCTATCATTTTTTTTTATTCCAAAAGCTTCCTGAGAACTTCTCAAAACAAGAGGCCATGAAGCAAGCCCAAGTTCTTGGAGTAGGAAACAACACCATAGATAGATGGCTTCATAAAAGTATTAATTCCACTGAAATTCAGCATGTTGAGCACGGAAAATACTCTAAAAACACAAATCAGACAGCATAAGCGGTTATTGCGGTTTCTGCGGTTTTTGCGGTTATTTAAAAACCGCAGAAACCGCAATAACCGCAAATACCGCACCAATATTTGTCAAAAATGTCAACTCTCTGCGTATTTGCCGTATCCTTATAATTTACAACTACAATTTTGGTAGTACAAAGGATAATTTTCGTCGTACTGGGAAGCGTTCGTTCGAACGAAGTGATATAGGATTTTTGGCTTAATTTTCTATAATTTTTGTTTTTAATAAAAGTTCCCGCACCAGTACTAACTATTAACTATCAATCACGGGTTCATTACGGGTTCATAAGCATGGATTACCGAGAGAATCCCATATCTCCAATAAGGTTCTGCCGTCGGGGTATTTGCCGACAACCTTCGTGACTTTGTGGGGTGCACTTTGCGATTCCGTCCGCATGATATCCCCTACACCACTATCACAAGAAAATATGTGTCGAGGGGATTTACAACTTTTTTCCACATTACCAAAAAAAGGCCTAAATTCTTGAATTTAGACCTTTAATTTTATAAATTAGAGTTACCTACTACTACTCTGGCAGTTATTTTTCTTCCTCGATAGTAATGGGAAATCTAATTACCCCTACTTCACAATCACCAAAGTAGCACCCTCCTCGTAGCGCGAAAAATCGGCATCGTGAAACTCTACCACCTTACCAAAATCACGCTTCAATATCTGACGAATCTCATTGCGCAACACCCCATTACCCTTACCATGAACAACCACCACACGACGACCACGATGGCGCAAATGCTGCTGCAACTCCAACCGAAAATACCGCAACTGATACTGATGCTTCTCCACATCCGTCATACCACTACCACTAGTAGGCAAGGCCTCAATATGCAAGTCTATGATATGCTCATCCCGCTGGCGCTTAGCACGCTTGCCCGATGCCGTATGCGGCTGCACAGCAGGCGCTGACTCCTCTACCTTAGGCTGCATCGCCGAACGCTGATAACTCACTGATGCACTGCACACTACACAACTCGACGCAGGCAGAGGACCAACATCAAAACCATCATCCGTCTCCACCCAAATCAGCTGCTGCGCCTCATCATACTGCACCACCTTACCACCACCTACAGCATCCAAAAACCGTATCGTATCACCTTTTTTCATTGCGGATTTTTGTGCAAATTAACAATCATTTAATTGTATTTTTCTTTGTCTAAGTTAATAATACTTTCACGCAGAGACTCTTTAGCTGAAGTTGAAGACCAAACAGGACGTACAGAGGTTCCAAAAGATGGATATAAACCAGCAAAAGGCACAATATTCTCGGGTGAGATAATTTCATTATCATTTTCATCCACCCAAGCACCAAACCAAATATGATCGACATATTCAGCGGTAAAGTAATAACCATACCAATAGGTGCTTGCCCAATAAAATCCAGTCATACAAGCGTCTATAAGTTCGTTTTCCTGCATATTTCCAGCCATAGGGAGAAAAATAGCATTGCCGTTAGGACCTGTCACCTTATATCCACAAGACGAGAACAATTTGGACCACTTACAATAAGTAATCAACTCATTCCATTCAAACGCAGTAGGTATACGCCAATTACCACCCCAATTAGCTGATGCAGCATCATCCTCTGGCTCTAATATTCGTAACTTATTCAAATTATATTCAGATTCTTCATCACTTATAAGCATATTATCATTAAAATACTTACAAGTATCATCCCAAGAACAATGAGAGTAATTATCATATGTAAAGTTGTCCTTGGTATTTGTTTCACCCCATGCAAAATAATCACCAAATTCCCATGGTTTATCTGCACCAATATTGCATGTTGCCCATAGCGTACCCGAAGGTAGACCAAGATCTACATACTCGTGACCTTGTTTCCAACCACTAACCTGTAAATCAGAAACAGATTTAATATCTCTTTGCGCCTCACCATACTCCATAATTCGTACAAAGTTTTTCCATACTGGAGCAGATCTGTATGCTGATAATGAACCTTTGGGCACATAAACTATGGTATTTAAAAAAGCACTAGCATTGAATCCATCTGCGGCAGGAGGTGTTGAAGATCCCAAATAAATAGCTTTTAAACGAATATAGTCTACATCTAAATTTCGAACCGTCTCAATAGAAGTTCCTATATAAAGTGTTTGTAACCAGTCTGAATCATATACATTTTCTAAACCTGTTTGTACACTGAAAAATGGCATCTCATCAACACTATTACCTAATTTAATATTTCTAAAAGTGTATACACAAGCATGCCCACCATATCCTTGCTGCCATCCAGGCCTTTGTGGATTGCCATCTCTAATTGGACGACCTATATAGATATCCTCACCACCAAAAAATGATCTATGCCAAACTTTTAATGGATTGGATGAATCCTCTATGTAAAAAGAAATCTTGCGACAATACTCAAAAGCATATGCACCTATCCATTCACAACTAGCAGGAATTCTGAGCTCGGAAGATATATTATAACAATTGTAAAAACATTTATAACCGATACATTTCAAATTCTTTGAAAGAGATACTTGTTCTAATTTTTTACACTCTGCAAATGCTGCTGTTCCTATAGTATCTCCTCCTTCCATAATAACACGAACCAAGTTAGAGCATGATTGAAATGCACATTCGCGAATAACCTTAACAGAAGAAGGAATAAAAACACTTGTTATATATTTATTGTGGAAAAATGGAGACTCGCGATCTGTATTATCAAAACCTTGAATCTTAACTACCTTGAATTTAACTCCATTATATTCAACACTTTCCGGAATAATAACATCGCCTGATGGACAATCTCCCCCTTTATATCTACTGTAATTAACTTCACCTGGGCCCCATACAATACAAGTTCTATCCGCCCAAGAATCAACTTTATAATACAGGTCACCCACCCTAAAATCAGGTTCGGCTGCAAAAACAGAAATACACGTACACGCAATAAAGAGCGTGAATAAAAGTAGTCGTTTGATAGTTGTCATAATACTATTGAGTTCTAAGAGTATATTAATTATGTTTATTGTATTGGGATTATAAATGTTCTAAATGACTGTTTCCCTCCGCCTTACAGGGGGTAAAGCATCAGGTTTTTCTTGAGGTTCGACCACTCGCCCACCCATCAGACTATACACTTCGCCTGCATAGCGTATATACAACTGACCATCGCGAATAAACTTGGTAGCTGCACCTTGGGAACATTGCACATCCTGTACATCACTTGACATATACTCCTGCGCTACACACCATAGCTGCAACTGATTCCAAACCATCATAACAATAGCATCCACCGAAACAAAAGAACCCGTCTGCATACCCATATCAAACTTATCTTCTATTGACACAACGGATATACCATCACTCGAAAGCAAATTATCCTCCGTTATCTGCGCATCCTCAATACGCACATAATGACACACTAGCGTAGAGTCAAGCAGAGAAATCAGCTCAGGCTGGCAATCCACAGACTTACCCTCAACACGCCAAGCCTCACTGGGCGCAACTTCTGGCACACCATAATAATTGCGAAAACGACCCACCACCTGACGCAGTACATTGCCCTGCTTCAAACCGGCACCATAGCGTTTACCCTCGCCATCGCCTGTATCATAAATCAACATTGATCCCGTGGTATCACGGATGAATATATAGGAATCAAACTTTTTGGTTACCACCACAGAATCCAGGTAAACCAATTCAAAATCAGATGATTGGATAGCTTGCTCAATAGTCATAGGAGCAACCGCTTGCAGTAGCACCAAAGCCTCACATCTCACAGCACCACTCTGCAATACCAAAGTGTCTCTATAATCACCTCCTGCTGACACCTCATACGAGATATTCAAATAACCACCATCACGGTCAACAATACTATCTGACAAACAGAAAACACTACCCTGCTTAAGCCAGACTGTAATATCTTCGGACAAACGATTAGCATTGATTTGCACCCCCTTAGAACCAGTCACTAACTGACCATCCAACAACACCGTACCAAAATTAGTCATAGATGTTACAATGGCCATCGTATCACCCAAAGCCTCTACACGACGATAAATACAAATAGGCGTTTGGCTCAACTCGGCATAGCAAGCGAACAAAGTAGGGTGGTTGCTGGCATTGTATTGTAAATACTTACCCGCACTATTACCAAGATTCTTAACCGTAGCCTCACCATCGCTGGCTATCGTAATATCCCAATAACCATAGTTGCCATAGGTCTTATCATCATAGAGCATATCCCAAAGCGCAAGACGATTCTTGGTCTGACCACCACTAGCTACCAAATATGCACCTCCATAACGAATACTATCCTCAATATAAAATGCACGGGCACCATTCAGTTCTGTGGAATGTAGAGTATAAATAGCCTCATCATTGGCTGACACCTGAATACGATCTTCAGAGTACTTACCAGCAATAGCGTGAATATTATTCTGCGATACAGACTCATCATAATAGCCCATTATCTTCATCACATCTGGACGATGAACACCTATAATAATCTGATCTTTATCCTGCAACTGCTCTAGCGCCGTAACAAGCTGATATGTATCTGTAGTAAACGGCGACGAACCACCATTACTACTGCGTATAGTCAGGGTGTTGATATTGATTGAATTCTCGGCACAATTCACCCAAAAACATATCTTACCCGTCTGAGGAACAGCTATTAGCAGCGTGGTATCGCGATTGTATTGACCTTGACTCTTAGGTGGACGATTGATAACTATTTCATACGCCTCGTTTTCACCTACCTGTACAAAAATCGAACCCTTGCCTTTTGAAGCATTTTGGCAAAAATTGATCTCAATCATTCGTACATCTTCAAAGACCACTACGGATGTAGCACCAGCACCAGAAGTGCCGGTCTTGACACTGACACCACGGCTGTATATTCGACCAGAAGCATCCGTATATCCCTGAGAATACTCATATGCCTCTTTATCACATATCCAACCATCCGTCTTACCGTCGCACACAGTGGCATCCACCTTACTTTTCCAATCTTTAGATGTGAAAGTATAGGTAGTTACACCTGCAAACAAAACATTGCACAATAGCGCCAAAATGATTATCACTAAACCTCGTCTCATAATCATAAAAATTGTATTAGAGCACAAAGATACAACATTTTTTAGAAATATACAAATATAAACAGACTTCTATCTATAAATACTACGATCTAGCGTAAAAAGAACATGCTAGTAGATAAATCTAGTTCATCTAGACTATCTAGACAGTCTAGACTACAAAAACAAAGAAGCCCGAAGATTTCTCTTCGAGCTTCTGAAAATGGCGGCTACCTGTCGCGTTCGACAATCTCGTGCATAGACTGTCGCCTTGCGACATTGGGCACTCGAAGCCTCCGCTCTCCCCACAAATTGAAAATTTGCGGGGA
>JAEIGA010011695.1_pt1 | contig 13318 bp, 10 predicted proteins | sample 9270691 | NCBI WGS metagenome assembly JAEIGA01 (sample SAMN17057246, study PRJNA624740) | gut metagenome | biome: biome; isolation source: fecal sample | host: Bos grunniens | place: China: Xizang | collected 2019
CGCGCTTTTCATCAAGCACGCCCATCTCAAGACTGCGCTTTTCTCTGAACTCTTTGAGAGCGGCAATTCTTTCAAGATTTGCCTCATAGTCAGCGCTGAGTGAAATCAGCTCCGCATCCGCCCGTGTCTGCTGACCGATGAGATTCTCGTAATCCTGCTTAAGCTTTTCGAGAATATCGTTGTTAGCATTGTATTTTGCGGTTGCGTTGTCAAGTGCTGCGAACTGTGAGCGTGAGAGTGTCAAAAGAAGCTCTCTTTCCTGGTCAGCATCCTTGTTTGCATTTTTTAAATCAAGAAGCTCTTCGTCTGTTTTTTTAAGAGTATCGGCAAGAGAAGATATTTCTTTATCAAGCTTCTCTGCTCTCTCCTTTAGCTCGTTTATCGTAGTAAGTCTTGATAGAATGCCGCTGTCGCGCTTTGCGCTACCGCCCGTAAAAGCACCGCCCGCGTTTATAACCTGTCCGTCCAGAGTTACGATTTTAACTCTGTAGCGCAGAGCTTTGGCAGCCCTCGATGCGTTTTCAATATTATCGAACACAACGGTACGGAGAAGAAGCCATTCGACGATACCTCTGTATCTGGATTCCGATTCAACCAGAGTGTCAGCTCTTCCGATAAATCCTAAGAGTGATTTAGACTGTCTGATTTCATCGGTTTCCTGCGCGGGCTTAATAGCCGTTATGGGATAAAAAGTTGCTCTTCCGGCATTGCCGTTTTTAAGAGCATATATTGCCGCTTTTGCGGTCTCCTCGTTCTCAACGACTATGTTCTGAAGACTTGCGCCGAGTGCGGTTTCAATAGCCGTAATATACTGCTTATCAACAGTAACGAGTGATGAAAGAGGTCCGTAAATTTTGCCGGCTCCTGAAATATTGCCTGCAGTATACTCCTTCATAACGTACTTAACGCTATCGGCATATCCCTCAAAATGATCGTTCATTCGCTGAAGAACGTCCGCTCTCTGAAGCGCACTGTCGCGTTCAAGCTTGAGTCCTGAAAGCTCGTCGGAAATTTCCTGCCTTTTTTCACTAAGCGCTTCAATTTTATCCGACGTATCTTGAAGTATCGCGTCCTTTTCGGCTATGCGTGATTTGAATCCGGAGGCGTTCTTTTCACATTTGTCAGCCTCTTCTTTAAGCACTGCGGCTTCCTTTTCGTACTTCTCTATCTCCTTCTCAACATCCTGAGATTTGGAGCCGTCGCTCGTCTTTGAGCTTTTTAGGACGTTAATACGTATGTTAAGCGATGACGCTGAGTTTTCCTCTACAGTCAGCTCGTCAAGCGCCTCTTCAAGCGCCCTTTTCGCTTCTGCTATTTTTATGGCAAGCTGCTGTTCCTCGGCAAGATATTCAAGCTTTGTGTCAAGATAACCCTGTAGAATTTTCTTGATGCCGGCTTTTCTTTCTTCGTATTCGCTGACGCTCTTATCAAGCGTGGCCTTAGAGTCACTGATTTCTGATATTCTTATCCTGCACTGCTCTATAAGCTCCGCTGAGTGAGCAAAGTCAGACTCCGCAACTCTCAGCGCATTATCAAGCTGATGAAGCTTATCCGTAGTAGAGCGGATTTCTTCAAGGAGCTGCTCAGACAGAAGCTTGTTGGACTGAGTTTTATTGTACAGATTTTCATTCTGAACCTCAAGGTCCGAGAGAATCTGATCAATTATATCAAGCTCGTGCTCGGAGAGCTTGTGAGCCTTGTCTGCCTCATCTATATCCTCGCGTATTTTTTTGGTATCGAAGAGCCAAAGCGAAACGTCCGCGCGCTTCTTTTCCTCATATATTGCAAGACCGCGTCTTGCTTTTTCGGCTTCCTTTTCGAGCGGACCGACACGGCTCTCAAGCACGAAAAGAATGTCCTTGACTCTGTCAAGGTTGTCCTGCGTAGCCTTGAGCTTTCTTTCAGACTCCTCTTTTCTGTGGCGGTATTTGGATATACCTGCCGCTTCCTCGAATATGTGACGGCGCTCGTCGCTCTTCTTTGAGATAATCTCGGCGATTTTACCCTGTCCTATAATCGAATATCCCTCGCGTCCGACGCCGGTATTCATAAACAGCTCGTATATATCACGCAGACGGCAGGGCTGACGGTTTATAAGATATTCGCTGTCACCGGTTCTGAAATATCGGCGCGTTACCACGACCTCGTCAAACTGTGAGTCAAGACGGTTTACAGGGTCGGAGTTGTCAAAGGTAACCGATACCTCGGCAAAGCCCATAGGGCGCCTGTTGTCTGTACCGCCGAAGATAACGTCCTCCATTTTTGTTCCGCGTATATTTCTACTCGACAGCTCACCGAGAACCCAACGCATAGCATCTGAAATGTTCGATTTTCCGCTACCGTTTGGTCCTACGATAACCGTAGCTCCGCGCTCAAAGGATAAAACCGTTCTGTTTGGGAAGGATTTAAATCCGTGAAGCTCAAGTGTCTTTAAGTACATTTATTTTCCCCCGATTCTTTCTCAACCGAAATTCCATACCCGGAGAGTTCCGCACGCTCAGAAAAGGAAAGCGTAAGGTCTGGAAACAATTTGGTGAGAAGAATTTTGTTTGTTTTCTTTTGCCCGATAAGCGAAGAAAGTCTGCCGCGGGCGACGGCTATATTTATTTTATCACCTTTTTTTGTCAAAAGGTCGTTTATTTTCTCAATAATTTTGTTATAGTAATATCTCGATATTACCATTTCGCCAAGAGCTGCGTGATTCGGTCCGGCAAAATAACAGTCATCTGATGAAAGGTTATCCGATGAACAGAGTCCTATTCTGATAACGTCGATGTTGTTTTCTAAAAACAGACTAAAAACCTTGGCAGAACGTTCAACTGCTTCCTCTAAGCTGATTGGCGTATATATTCCCGACTTCGCCATTTCGCATAGCTCGGTATCGTGAAAAACCACGGTTGGATAAATCCTTGCGCCCTTTGCTCCGGAGGATATAATAAATCTTGCGGTTTCTATTTCACTCTCAAGAGTTGATGCAGGCAAGCCTATCATCATCTGTCCGACAAGCGTAAAACCGGAGCTTACTATGAGGCTGACAGCGCGTCTTTCCTCGTCGAAGCTGTGTCCACGCTTTGTTTGTGCGAGTACGTCATCTGATATACTTTGAAGTCCAAGCTCTATAACCTTTACACCGTACTTTGACAATATTTCAAGCTTGTCACGGCTTATGTAATCCGGTCGAGTTGAGCATCTGATTGACGAAACTCTTCCTTCCTTTACAAAGGAGTAGGCGATTTTAAGCAATCGCACCATAAGCGACTCATCGATTCCTGTAAAGGAGCCTCCGAAAAATGCGATTTCCGCCTCGGTCTCGGAGCTTACTGTAGAAAGAGCCTCCTCAATTGTTCTTTTGACATCCGATTCATCAAATGTTCTGACCCCAGATATTGTTTTCTGATTGCAGAAAACGCACTGATTGGGACAACCGAGATGTGGGATGAACACCGGTATATTTATATGCTTTTTCACGTCGTTACCCCAAACAGCTGCAGAGCCTGCCTTGCGGCTTCCATTTCAGCACTCTGTATTTTATTTGCAGTACCTCTACCGACCTCGTTATTATTTATAAGAGCGGATACGGTGAAGCTTTTGTTATGCTCAGGTCCTGCGGTCGCAACTATCCTGTACTCAAGCATGGCGGAGCCGTCCTTTTCAACAAGCTGCTGAAGCATCGTTTTATAGTCGGTGTTCTGCATTCCCGCCACCAAGGCTATTTCGTGTGTGAAAAGCTTGATGATAACAGCCTTATAATCTTCGCTTGATTTTTGAGTAGAGTCTATATACAATGCGGCAATCAGAGCCTCAAGCGCATCTGCAAGCACTTTGGGGCGACGTCTGCAGCCGTTTAACTCTTCTCCGTTTCCAAGGTTTAGAAAATCACCGAGATAAATTTGAGAAGCAATCTTTGCAAGCGTGCTTTCGCAAACGATACGCTGGCGCATTTTTGTAAGCGAGCCCTCGCGGTGCTTTTTGAAGTTTGTGTATAAATACTCGGAAACAACAGCGCCAAGTATCGCATCTCCGAGAAACTCGAGGCGCTCGTTTGATTTTGCCGATATGCCTCTCGTTCTTTGTTCATTGGTATATGAGGAGTGTGTCACGGCATTTTCAAGATAGGTAATATCTGAAAAACGGTAGCCGATAATTTTTTCAAGCTCATATATTTCTCTGCCTATCGCCATAATAACTCCTCATATTATTTTTTGCGGCAAGGTCTGCCCGTGAATTAGTCGATTCCGTATATTTTTTCAGCGTCTGCAAGAAGTTTTTTATCGTCGTATCCCTCTGCGAAGATTGAAATATCCGAATTTATTCCGGTTTCAACGAAGAATATAGCCTGACGGATAGCGTTCTTGATAGCTTTGGCATCAGACGAGCCGTGAGCCTTTATTACGGGCTTGGAAATACCGAGCAGCGGCGCGCCGCCATGCTCCGAAGCATCAAAGCGATGTTTCATTTCCTTGATTTTTTCCTTCATTGTAAGAGTGGATACCTTTGTAACTATATTAGTGGTTAGAACGTCTTTTAAGACACCGAGCATAAATTTGCCCATTCCCTCAACGCTCTTAAGGAAAACGTTGCCGGTAAATCCGTCTGTAACAAGAACGTCACATACGCCGAGAGGGATTTCCTTTGCTTCAACGTTGCCGACAAAGTTAAGACCGCAATCCGATAAAATCTGATAAGATTCGGTCTGAAGTGCGTTTCCCTTGTTGTATTCGGTTCCGTTATTAAGCTGACCTATTCTCGGACGGTCTATGCCGTATATCTTCTCCATATATTTCGCGCCCATAAAGGCGAACTGGCATATATTGTCAGAGGAAACGGTGAGGTTTGCTCCTGAATCCATAAGCAATACGGGGGTAGAGAGCGGGAGAATTGAAGCTATAGCGGCGCGGTTTATACCCGGTATACGCCTCACTATAATAGTAGCTCCGGTAACGAGCGCACCCGTATTTCCGGCGCTAACGAATGCATCTACCTCTCCGCGAGAGAGAACCTTAAAGCCAACCCCCATAGAAGAATTCTTCTTATCTCTGACTACGGAGAGAGGACTGTCTTCCATAGAAATTACGGCATCGGCGTGAATAATGTTGATGCCCGAAATATCTATCTCATTTTTTACCGCTATGTCAGAAATTACGTTTTCATCTCCAACGAGCATAAGCTCGTGTTCTTTAAATTCCTTTACTGCAAGCTCTACGCCCTTGAGTATTTCAAGCGGTGCGTTATCGCCGCTCATTGCATCTATAAGTATTTTCATATCAATTCTGTCGCAAGTACACGTATTATCTCCAGCGAACGCTCGGCATACGCTTCGTTACGATATTTTTTGCCTCCTTTGATTTTTCTTCCAAGAGGAGCTATAATTCCAAAATTTGCGTTCATCGGCTGAAACGTTGAGCTTATACCGCCCTCGCTTACGTAATGTGAAAGCGCGCCGATTTGGGTTTCTTTGGGAAAAATCACACATTCTTTTCCGAGTGCGCGCGCTGCGGCGTTTACACCGGCTACGTATCCCGAGGAAGTGGACTCAACGTATCCCTCAACTCCCGTAATCTGACCTGCAAAAAAGATGTTTTTGTGTTCCTTAAGCGAGTAAGTGGGAGTAAGAAGTCCCGGGGAGTTAAGATACGTGTTTCTATGCATCACTCCATAACGGAAAAATTCAGCATTCTCAAGTCCGGGAATTAGACGGAACACGCGCTTCTGCTCTGCAAAGGTCAGGTGAGTCTGGAATCCCACGATATTATACATAGTTCCTTCTCTGTTTTCACGGCGCAGCTGAACCGTTGCATACGCGTCCTCACCTGTCGCGGGAAGCGGAAGTCCAACGGGCTTCATAGGTCCGAAGCGAAGAGTGTCATAGCCCCTTGACGCCATAACCTCTACCGGCATACAGCCCTCAAACACCGTAAGATTCTCTTGCAGCTCTCTGTCAAACGCCTTGAGGGGTGCGGCTTCAGCCGTAATAAGAGCATTATAAAATCTATCGTATTCTTCACGCGTCATAGGACAGTTAAGATAATCCTCGGGGTCTCCCTTGCCGTATCTGGAAGCGAAAAAGGCTATATCCGTATTTATGGTTGAAAAATCCACTATAGGCGCTGCCGCATCAAAAAAATGCAACTCATCTCCGCCTGTAATGCGGCTGATAGACTGCGAGAGCGGTTCGGAGCACAAAGGACCTGCCGCAACTACCGTAACGGTATCTGTCGCTGGGTCAAGCTCAAAAACCTCCTCTTCAATAACAGAAATATTCGGGTGTGATTTTATCTTATCGGTAATATATTTGCTGAAATCCTCGCGGTTAACAGCTAAAGCCGAGCCTGCGGGAACCGAAGTAGCGTAAGCTGATTCCATTATAAGCGAGCCGAGTACCGAAAGCTCTTCCTTGAGAAGTCCAACGGCGTTGCTTAACTGATTTGAACGCAAAGAGTTTGAGCATACAAGCTCAGCAAAATTTTCAGAGTGATGTGCCGGAGAAAATTTTTTCGGCTTCATCTCAAAGAGTTGTACCTTTGCTCCGCGCTGTGCAGCCTGCCACGCAGCCTCGCAGCCGGCAAGACCGGCGCCTATTATTTTTACAATTCCCTCATTCATAGCTCATCTACCGTAAGCTCTTCATCGCGCTGATAGTTGCAGGCTTTCTCCTTGCATATAACTGCCTTTTTGCTCTTGCGGTAATAAAGCACTGCTCCGCAATCGGGACATTTTTCGGAAAGCGGTCTATCCCAAGAGGAAAAGCTGCACTCGGGATATGCTTCACAACTGTAAAACAGGCTGTTTCCTTTCGCGTGGCGCGCGAGAATTTTTGAGGAGCAAATAGGACACGGAACACCGATATCGGTTACCTTTTGCTTTGTAAATTTACAGCTCGGATAATTTGAACAAGCGTAAAATTCACCGTATCTTCCGCGGCGAACAACCATATCTGAGCCGCATATCTCACACTTAAAGCCGGCAAGCTTTGGAGAAGCGGGTTCGGATTTTACAACCTTTCCGTTTGCGTCGAGCGCCTTGGTGCATTTGCACGCGGGATAGCTTGGGCAAGCAAGAAATTTACCAAATCTTCCTGTTTTATAAATCATAAGCTTGCCGCACAAATCGCAAGGAATATCACTTACCTCGCTAGGAAGCACAAGCGTATCTTTGGGTTGATTTGCGAGAGCGTTTTTTAAATCTGCCTCAAATTTTGTGTAGAATTTGGAGAGAACGCCTAAAGTGGTAGTTTCTTTGTTCTCTATTGAATCAAGGGTTGTCTCCATTGAGGCTGTAAAATCGTAGTCAATAATATCCGGAAAATTCTCGCGCATATAATTTGTAATCAGCTCACCGAGGGGGGTTGCTACAAGAGATTTTCCGTCGCGCTTAACGTAATTACGCGAAACGATGATAGTTATGGTGGGTGCGTATGTGGAGGGGCGGCCAATGCCTTTCTCCTTGAAAAAGTCTACAAGAGATGCTTCGGTGTATCTTGGCGGTGGCTCCGTAAAGTGCTGAAGCTGCTTTATATCCGAAGAAGTAAGCTTCTCGCCGCGCTTTATACTTGGAAGCTTTGCGAGATTTTCCTCCTCCTCATCCTCCGGAACAGCACCCTTCTCTGCCGCCTCGTAAACCGCAAGATATCCTTTAAATTTTACAATATATCCGCCTGTTTTAAATACGTATCCGTTACTCTCTATGTCAACTGAAACGGTATCGAGAACCGCGGAATCCATCTGACTTGCTATAAAGCGCTCCCATACGAGCTTATAGAGCTTATACTGGTCGGAGCTTAAAGCTCTCTTTACCATTTTGGGTGCAAGCGCCGGATTTGACGGACGAATAGCCTCGTGCGCGTCCTGCGCTCCCGTTGCCGTCTTGTATATTCTTTCGGATTTAGGCAGATATTCCTTGCCGTAGGTTGCTCCTATATACGCTTCCGCCGCAATCTTTGCCGTTTCGGAAACTCTCGTGGAATCGGTACGCATATAGGTAATAAGGCCCTGAAATCCTCCAAGGTCTGCTCCGATATTAAGACCGTCATAAAGCTCTTGCGCGACCTTCATAATTTTATGCGACTGAAAGCCAAGCTTTTTCGACGCATCCTGAATAAGAGTGGAGGTGGTAAAGGGCGGCATCGGTGCCTTTAGTCTTTGCACGTGCTTTACCGAGCTAACCTTAAAGTCCGATGTATCAATCTCGGATAAAATTTTATCTGCCTGCTCTTTGTTTTCAATTTTGATTTTTCCGTTTTTGTAGCCGTAAAGACGGGCTGAAACCGTCTCGCCTGACTGAGTGGTGAACTGTGCCTCGACAGTCCAGTATTCCTGCGGCACGAACGCTCGGATTTCCTCCTCACGCTCGGTAATAATACGGGTAGCCACAGACTGTACTCTTCCTGCGGAAAGTCCGCTCTTGAGCTTTTTCCACAGAACCTCGCTGAGCTTAAAGCCAACTAGTCTGTCAAGAATTCTTCTGGCCTGCTGGGAGTTAACTAAATCCTCGTTGATTTTTCTAGGATTTTTTATTCCCTCTTTGACCGCGTTTTTGGTAATCTCGTTAAAGGTTACTCTGCACGCTGCATCCTTAGAAATTCCAAGCTCATTGGCTATATGCCAGGATATTGCTTCTCCCTCACGGTCAGGGTCGGTTGCAAGATATATTTTGTTTGCAACCTTTGCTTCTTTCTTAAGTTCCTTAATAACGTCGCCCTTGCCGCGAATGTTGATATAATGCGGCTCAAAGCCGTTCTCGACGTCTATACCGAGAGTGCTTTTGGGAAGGTCGCGGATATGACCCACGGATGCTATAACCTTATAGTTTGAACCGAGATAACTTTTAATTGTATTTGCTTTAGAGGGGGACTCTACTATTACAAGATTTGCCATATATTTTCAAAGCGGAGACCGCTGCCTTTCTCATTTAGTTTTGCGCTCTACTCTGTCGCCGGGAAGCAAAACTACAAATTTTCCCATTTCCAGCTTCAAAAGTAGCTTCATAACCTCGCGAAGAGGTGTTTTACCGTCAACCAGATCTTCTATTTCACATCCGCCCCTTGCAGGTATTCTTTTATAGAGCTTTAATGCATCTGTGTCAAACGCGGTTGAAGTCAAATTTTCTTGCGCGTTTTCGGATATGGACGCCTCATGCGAGACGTTCGCCGCAGCAGTTCTGCTCTCTTCGTTTTTCCTGTCCGGTAGACGTGTTACATTCGCTTTAGTGCTGTTATATCCCTTTTGAAGTCTTCCGCCGGGTGCGTATATATCGTCGTTCGGACAGTTAGCTACAACCTCAAGCGTTCTGAGAACGTACATCATATCAACAGGACAGCGAAGAGTAAGCTTAAACGGATTTATAACCGACGGATATTCCTTCTCAAAAGCGGAAAGAATGTCCTCAGCAGCCGTACATGGCTTAGCTCCATTCTTCAAAAGAAGATTTGAGACCTCAGCCTGAGCAGAACCGACGTTAGCGGGCAAAGCGTATACCGCCCTCTTCTGCTCCCTAGCGCATCTTGCGGTTATTAAAGCTCCGCTATTCTCACGCCCTTCGATGACGAGAGTTGCGGCAGATATACCGCTGATAATTCTGTTTCTTTTCGGGAAGTTATATCTGATAGGCGGTGTCTTGGGCGGGAATTCCGTCATTATACAGCCGCGCTTTACAATCTCTCTTGCTAAAGTCAGATGCTGCTTCGGATAACAGACGTCTATACCGCTTCCTAAGATAGCAACGGTTGGAGAATCGCTGGAAATAGCACCTGCAAGCGCCACTCCGTCAATACCCATAGCCATACCGGAAACAATTACAGCTCCTGCGGTCGCCAAATCGTACGAGATTTTGAAAGCATTTTTTCTTCCGTAGTCCGAAAGAGATCTTGTTCCCACCACCGAAACGAAAAATCCTCTGTTAAAATCGGGCAAAATTCCTCTGTAATATAAAACGGGAGGTGGATTTGAAATTTGCTTTAATGCGCGCGGATATCGGGGATCAGAATATGGGAGAATCCCTACACCGCGGCTTTTGCAGAACTCGTATATTTCCTCTGCACGTGAAAGATCCTTGTTTATGAGAAACGCTCGGTCGGGATTCGAGCTGTCGATACAGTCAAGTATCTCGAATTCAACCGCGTCGTAGACAGACTTCGCATCGTGAAACCTCTCTAACAGACTTGAGAAAGTGGGGCTTGCCACGCTGCAGCTCAAGGATAGCCACAGCCAATATATCGTATTATCCATATTCACTCCCGAAAGACTAAAATCAAAATGCTATTTGCTTTGTTCCCACATAAAGATTGCGGCAGCAACCGCAGCGTTCAAAGATTCTGTTTTATTTGAAATTGGTATATAAACGCTTCCGTCGCACAAGGCTGATATTTCCGAGGGGATTCCGTGCCCCTCGTTTCCTATTATGAAAATATCGTCGCGCCTTAAGTCAATACTGTTAAGGGGGGATGCGGCTTTAGTTAGCTCTGCCGCAAAAACGCGTCTTCCGCGCTGTCTTGCAAGCGCGACAAACTCGGAAAGATTTTCTACAACAGATATTTTCGTTCTAAAGAGGCTTCCCATTGCCGCTCTGACGGTTTTATGATTATAAATATCTGCAGAATCCGAGGTCAATATTATGCGCTCAACACCAAAGGCTGTCGCCGATCTTATGACAGCGCCGAGGTTGCCGGGATCGCGCACAGAACACAAAATAAGCGCTCTTTCTGCCCCTGCGGAAAAAAACTCTTCCTTATATATTATATCAGTATTATTTAAAATGTCAAGATATTTTATTACGCTAATTATACCCTCAGGCGACTTTTCGGTTGAAATCTTTTCAAAAACGCTATCGGTAACCGTTACTATCTCGGTATCACAAAAGATTTTATTGTCAAAATAAGGGCTGAGCCTTGCTACAAGCTCGCTTCTTCTCTCTTCAGAAACAAATATATGCGACACGGGCATACCGGATTCAAGCGCCTCAAAGGTAAGCTTCTCGCCTTCTGCCAGAAACGCTCTCTCTTCCTGCCTCGTTTTTTTATTTGACAGCGAAGCTGCCCATTTAACCTTTGGGTTTGAACGGCTTGTCAGAATTTCTCTTGATTGCTTCATATTTTGCCTTTCTTAAAAAAATAATCCCGGTTTGCCAAGTACGGAAAACCGGGTAATATTATTAGAGAGCAGCCTTAGCCTGCTCGCAGATAGCTGCGAAAGCCTGCTTATCGGAAACTGCGATTTCTGCAAGCATCTTGCGGTTGAGGTCAATGCCTGCTACCTTGAGACCGTGCATAAGAGTGGAGTAGTTCATACCGCACACCTTTGCCTGTGCAGAAATTCTGGTGATCCAAAGAGAGCGGAAATCTCTCTTCTTGAGCTTACGGCCAACAAAAGCGTAATTTCCGCTTTTAAGAACCGCCTGCTTTGCCATCTTAAAATGCTTGGATTTTGAGCCCCAGTAGCCCTTTGCAGCCTTAAGAATGCTGTTTCTTCTTTTGCGCGTCATTATAGCGCCCTTAACTCTTGCCATTTTATGTTATCCTCCAAATTTTCGTTAGTTGCCTTATTACTTCTGAATAAGGGATCTGTAGATGGGTGCGAAGCTCTCGCTAAGGATTGCGCCCTTGCGAAGACCTCTCTTGCGCTTTGCGGTCTTAAGGCCGAGATTGTGGCGGTGGTTGTTGTGTGACATTTTTACTTTACCGCTTCCTGTAAGAGAAAATCTCTTGGCAGAAGCCTTGTGTGTCTTGATCTTTCCCATGATTATACTCCTTTACTGTAGGGTTAACCCTAATTTTTAACTAATTAAATTATTTTTTGTCCTGCTTTACAGGGCTTAAGATTATTGACATAAATCTGCCCTCGAGAACAGGCTTCTTTTCGGCGACGCCAAAATCACGGCACGCCTCCTCGAACTTCGAGATAACCTCGCGTCCAAGCTCCATGTGTGACATTTCTCTACCCTTGAAGCGAACTACAGCCTTTACCTTGTTTCCTTCGGACAAAAATCTTTTTGCGTGATTTACGCGAGTATCAAAGTCGTGCTGCTCTATTCTGCAGGACAACTGAACTTCCTTTACCTTAACGATAACCTGTTTTTTCTTAGCTTCCTTTTCTCTCTTGTCGCGCTCAAAGCAGAATTTGCCGTAATCGATTGCGCGGCATACAGGCGGGGTTGCATTGGGAACTATCAAGACCAGATCCACGCCGTTGTTATAAGCATACTCACGCGCATCTTCGATTTTCATAATTCCGACCTGCTCGTTTGACGGTCCGATAACTCTGACCTCGAGAGCCTTGATTTCCTCGTTAATAGGTAAATCCTTAGAATTGTTCGGTTTAATTGGTTCGTACCTCCAAAAATAAAAAATGCATACAGAGAATCCCCGTACGCATACAACACTCCCATTCCAAAGGGAGTAAGTATTAACCGCTACGCACTCAAGTGGTAGGGTGAGAACGGAAATTCTGCTTCATCAATTTACTCAAGTAGTATAACACGATTTTTGTAATTTGTCAAGTGATTTCTATAAAAAAGTTGAAAAAAGTTGCAGATTTTCCGTTTCTTTTCTTAAAGCGCGAAACAAAGCGTTCGAAAAACGCCAAAACACCTCTCATCGAGCTGTCAATAATAAAACACAAAGTTATGTGTTAATATTATTCTAGCGACGCAATACCTCCGATGGCATATATTGCCGTACCGCGCACAAGCGCTGATTCATCAAACCGAGTTTTTGGATTGTGGAGCGGAACGCTATAGCCGTCGCGCACACTTCCCGCTGCCAGTGCAATCATCACACTTGGCACCTTATGGCTGATATAAGCAAAATCATCAGAGCCGCCGCCTCTTACTCCGAGCGCGCGCGAGGTTGTCACCGCATTCTTCCCAAATGAATTAACAAGAGCTGAGTAAATGTTATCCGACAATACGCCGTCATTCATAAGCGTAGGACACGAGGACGCAATTTTGATCTCTGAGCGACAGGAATAAAGGGCTGCTATTCCCTTGCTGATTTCCGCTACTCTGTCGTGCATCCTTTTTCTCGCCGACTCATCGTATGCTCTGAACGTACCGCAAAGCTTTGCAAAATCCGCGATAACGTTAGGCGCAACACCGGAGTTCAACACCCCTACGCTTAAAACTACATCGTCGGAAATTCCGAACTCTCTAGAGGGCAATTCTTCAATAGATAATAGTATACGCGCAGCTGTTGCAAGCGCATTTTTGCCGAGGTGTGAAGTGGAGCCGTGCGAGCTTTTCCCACGCACAGATATTTCAAAAAAATCCGATGAAGGAGCGCTTACACCCTTCGATGAAACTATTGTATAACCGCACGGAAATTCTACCC
>JAEIGA010011696.1_pt1 | contig 13317 bp, 7 predicted proteins | sample 9270691 | NCBI WGS metagenome assembly JAEIGA01 (sample SAMN17057246, study PRJNA624740) | gut metagenome | biome: biome; isolation source: fecal sample | host: Bos grunniens | place: China: Xizang | collected 2019
ATTATTGACGGTTCGTTTTTCGTTCCTTACGCTTCTTGCCTAATCAAAAAAAATTAAGCAAGGTTGTACTGCTTGTCTGTAATGGAATGTTGTCAAGGATCTATCGTGCTATCAGTTCATCAACGCGACAACCGCGTTGCTTGCCGAAAGCGAGTACAAAGGTAAGGCAAGTTTTTGAACTGGCAAAATATTTCCATCTATTTTTTTCAAGAAAAACGCATCTTTTTTTTCACTCATTTTTCTCAACCTTGATTTTCAACAAATTACAAAGAGTACTTTTTTTCTTGTTTTTTGAGATAAAATTTAGTGACAGGTTTATTAGTAGCTATCTTTTCCTTTCCAGGCACATATAAATAAAAAAAGCACTGCGCGCAGTGCTTTTTAAAGTATTTGCCTTGTCACTGTTGCGAAGAGAGCAGTTGTTCTAGTTTATGCGCGTCGAGATTCAAGGAGAACTTACCGTTCTGCGCAACAGAGATGCTTCCAGTCTCCTCGGAAACAACAATTGCTATGGCATCGGAGATTTCCGAGACTCCCATAGCCGAGCGGTGGCGCAATCCCAAACGGCGGGGAATGTTCAAATCGTGCGACACCGGCAATATACACTGTGCTGCAACAATGCGTCCACCACGTATGACCATAGCACCATCATGCAAAGGAGCATTCTTAAAGAAGATTGCCTCGATAAGACGTTGGCTGATATCGGAGTTTATGGTCTCGCCGGTCTTGATGACATCGTCGAGCGACACTTTCTGTTCAATGACTATGAGCGCGCCCACCTTTTGCTGCGCCATACTGATACACGCCATAACCACAGGCATCACCGCAGCCTCAGTTGCCTCCTTTTCACCCTTACGGGAAAACAGCGTCGAGATATACTTGAAATAGCGGCGCGAGCCAAGACTCTTAAAAAAATTTCGTATCTCCTCGTGGAATATCACAACCAGAGCAATTGTACCCACATTCATCATCTGGTCAAACACCGAGCCAAGCAGGCGCATTCCAAGAATCTTTGAAACAAGCACCCACACAAAGAGGAATATCATTATTCCCGCGAAGATATTCAGTGAGCCCGAATCCTTCATGAGCCTGTACAGATAGTACAGCAACAACGCAAAAAGCAGAATATCTATTATATCCTTTATTGTAAAATCAAAAAACATCCTTTATATATATAAGGTATTACTTACTAAAATCCATAGCCCGGGCAAGTTCTATCGCCTGCACAGCCTCCTTGACATCGTGAACACGCAGTATCGAAGCACCGCTCCTCACCGCAACAAGATTCAGCGCCGTCGTCGCAGCAAGAGCTTCGCCCGGTTCAATGCCCAGCAGACGGGTTATCATCGATTTGCGGGAGAGCCCCACAAGCAAGGGAGCGTCAAGCATCCCAAAATCGCGCAACGATGCAAGCATACAATAGTTCTGTTCCACACTCTTGCCAAATCCGAAGCCCGGGTCCACAATAACATCGGCTACACCAGCCTGCCTCAACTGCCACATCTTACCTGCAAGGCGCTTCAGCACCTGCGGCAGAAAATCATCATACTCAACCGCCTCGCCGGCCAAGCCAACCGAATGAGTGAGAACATACGGCAAGCGGGAATCGACCACTGCACGGAACATATCATCATCCCACTCAAGACACGACACATCATTGATTATAGAGACGTTATGCGATGCCACACACTCGCGCACGACAGCCGCCCTAAAGGTATCGACCGACACCACAGCATCCGGCAACTCCCTGTCAAGTACCTCAAGCGCCGCGTGCAACCTTGCAAGTTCCATGTCCTGTGACACCGGCGTTGCACCGGGGCGCGTAGAACAAGCCCCCACATCCAATATTGCAGCCCCTGCATCAAGCATCGCCTTTGCGCGAGAGAGCAAATCGGCAGGCGCAACAACCCTCGACCCGCCGTAAAAAGAGTCGTCGGTAACGTTCAATATGCCCATTACCACCGGTTTATCGAGCAACATCAGCCCGCCGCGTATGTTGATTGAATATGACATTTTCATTTGCCGGACACACCCTTTAGGCGCGACCTATCGCAAAGGTAGCAATAAAAAATAAAAAACAAAAGAATAAACCGTTTGTTAATTCATTGAAAATTCATCTGTTTTTCATATTTTTGCATTTAAATAAACAGCCTATAGGCACATAGGTTCAAAGATGTGCCACCCGACAAACATGCAAAAAAGATTTTTTACAGTTGCCGAGCACAACTTTGCCATCACAACACTTGAAGGCGACATACTGTCAATATTGCCAAGCCTGAGTCCCTTTGAGCGTGAAAGCACCGACAATTTGCTGTTCGAGATAACATTGGACAACAGCATACAGCCCTCATGGCGAGGCGAGAAGGTAGGTACATACCCCTGCCCCAGTGCAAAATTCGAGGTATACCGCCAGGAGAGCGGCGCCTACCAGATACTCACCATCAACGAGTATGGGCATCCTTGCGCATTCATGCAGAGCGATGCCGCCCACAAGCAGTTCACCATTACCACACGCGGCAGTGCAAGCGACGTGACATTCGGTTTCAACAACGCCCTTATGGTCATCTACACACTCTGTACCGCAAAGCATGGCACCCTGCTCATGCACTCGGCCACCATAGAGAATGGCGGCAAGGGATATATGTTCCTGGGAGCAAGCGGACAGGGCAAGAGCACCCACTGCAACAAATGGGTAGAATACATTGAGGGCAGCACCCTCATCAACGACGACAACCCAGTCATACGCATTGCTCCCGACGGCACCCCGTATGTATACGGCTCGCCCTGGAGCGGCAAGCGCCCGATATACAAGAACGTGCACTACCCCATTGGCGGCATGGCAGCCATTGAGCAGGACAAGAAGAACTGGATACGCAAGGAGAACATTCCCACCGCATTCGGCATAATGCTATGCTCATGCTCAACACTGAAGTTCGACAAAGAGATACACATTGCCATCTGCAACACAATCACCAAAGTTCTTGAGCGCATTGCCATACACACACTCTTCTGCCGCCCCGACGAAGAGGCAGCACGCCTGTCAAGCAGCACATTCGGCCTATGAACACTGGCATAACCCAAAGAAGAGTAAACAACCACCTGTTCATGCAGGAGATAACAAGAGTCTTCAACCAGGGCAAGAAGAGTGTGACATTTGTCGTACGCGGGTTCAGCATGCGCCCATTCCTTGAGGATGGCCGCGACAAGGTAATCCTCGCCCCGCCCCGTGAGCCCAAGATTGGCGATGTGGTACTTGCCGAGGTAAAAGAAGAGACCTACGCCCTCCACAGGGTGATAAAGATTGCGGACGGGGTGTATACGATGCGTGGCGACGGCAACCCACTTTGGATGACCGAGCAGTTCACACAGGACAAAATCGTAGGCATTGCCGACGGTTTCATACGCAAAGGCAAGGAGGTGAGCACCGGCAGCCGCAAGTGGAGGTACTACTCGGCAATATGGAACGTCCTCAAACCGTTACGCCGCATACTGCTTGCCATCTATCGAAGGATATAAAAAGAAATAACCAATAAAAAAACAGACAATATGAAAATCAAGGAAGGATTTGAGATACAGAACGTCTGCGGCGAATACATCATTGTCCCCGCAGGAGCAGACAATGTCGATTACAGCAAGATTATCAGTCTCAACGAAACCGCAGCCTACCTTTGGGAGAACGTATCCGGCAAGGAGTCGTTCACCATTGACGAGATGGTAACACTATTGCTTGCCGAGTATGATGTCGAGGAGGAGATTGCACGCGAGGACTGCTGCACCATCGCCGAGCGCTGGAGAGAGATGGAACTCATAGAGGAGTAACCAAGAATACATTATAGCATAATAGGCAGCCTCGCAGGGCTGCCTATTATGCTATATATCAATCCATTAACCATCATATTACCAACATACAACCGCCCTGCATGCAGGGCGGTTGTACCTCGTCGCTACGCCCTGTCGGGACGACATTGTTGGGCCAACTGCTATATTATAGCATTACTTTATAAGCACCTTTTTACCATTCACAACATACACACCCTTTGCAGGATTCTCAACCTTGCGGCCCGCGAGGTCATAGATTTCACCATTCACCTCTCCGTTTTCACCTTCAACCTCCTCAATGGCCGTATTGTTCAACTCTACGGCACGGATACTCCAGGTTGCAGCATTCACAAGTTCATCCAAAGCAACAATCTTATAACTGTTCACGTCCAACGCCAAAAACTTTCCGCTGCCCTGCACAGTAAAGTAAACCGTTTCGTTGTCAAGATAGTTTGCCTTGAACACCAAAGCCACGTCCTTGCTCTCACCGCTGCACGACGTGCCAATATCAGTAATATCATTTATATACAAACCGTTCTTGTTCTTTATGTAATAGTGATGCGACACACCGGCACTCTCGAACATCCAGCGTTTGTCGGGCAATGTATTGGCCGTCTCCTGCGCAACATTTGCCTTCAGGCCATACCTGTCATAACAGAGACCATACTGTTTCTTTTCTCCATTCGCAAGTGTGTAGACATCAAGTTCCTTCAGATATGCACGAGCCGACAGGTCATTCTTCAAAGCATTCATCTCCTTCTCAAGCAAAGCAATCCACTCCTTGTAGCTGTGCTTGCTTGTATCCTTGTTGTCGGCAGCAGCCTTAGCCTCGTCGTAAAGAGCATTTATGCTTGTCAACGCACTCTTGTAGAAGCGACCAATCTCCTTACCGGTTGTGGTTGTCTTGCTTGTAAGGCTCTTTATTGTCGACAATGTCGCAATCAAAGCCTCCAGCTGCATCTCCTCGTCATCACTCTCGGCCACATCGGGCACTACAGCATCAGTGCCGTCAGCCTGAGCCGCAACAACCCTCAACGGAGCATTCGCCTGCGCAACAGGCACTGTCAATCTGAGTTCGTTGTTGAAGTCAAGCAACTCACCGGTCTGCGCATTGTAGAGTTTGAAGCCAAGAGCACCCTTTGCTCCGGCAGCCTCTTTAATTGTTATACTATTCGAACTCCTTGCATAGTAGTAACCCTGAGCCTTCACGCCCTCGTCAATGTAATCGCTCCACTGTCCGGTGCTACCCATCTTGCCAATGGCAAACTCATCGTTGAAATCGAGTCTGTTGCCGGCAACGCCATCGGTTCTTGGCGATGGCTTAATGCGGTCCTCGATGAAAATGAGATGACCGCCCTTCTTTGCATAACGCTGCATACGCGCGCGGCTTGCCTCGGCCTCCTCTTTGGTAAGGTTCACAATAAAATACTCATAATCGCCCACACTGGCATCGGTCATAGGCTCGAACAGACCCCACGCCTCAAAGAACTCACTGAGGTCCATCTGCGCTACCTCGCAGCACACCTCGGCAAACCTCAACTGGTCGTCCTTCGCCTGTGTCAGCGATGTCCAGTTGCGGTCTTTCGGGCCCTTGTCAAGCGGCTTCTTGCGCAGAGCCTCAAAAACACGTGGATAGAAAGTCGTATCCTTGCCGGCAGCGTGGAAATAGAGATAGAGTTGGAAGAACATTCTCGACTTTGCGATAATGTCACTGCCACGCAACGGGAATGCCGTTTTGTTGCTGAAATCCTCGCGGCACACACTCACACCGTTTCCACGAGTGGTAGTCTTTCCCGTGCGGAAAATCTGCGCATTGGCAAACAAGTTGTTCGTAGCCTCGGTACAAGAGACGACATTGATTGCATTCTGGTTCACGTGTCCAATCTCGTGCGCCGGGCCCCACATCTGTCCCGGGTCGGCATACACCTTCTCCCAGGGGAGGATATCGGGCAACGTATAGTGCTCATAGTAGGTATAGGTCTCCGTCGCATACATAAACATACCCTCGTAACCGTCCTTTGCCATGATGAGGTCGTTCCAACGGTCATAGTATTTGTCGGCACCCATCAGTTCGTGCTGCCACTTCACGCACTCATCCCACCACTTGATGGCATCTGTTATTGTGTTGGGGCATGCATTCAGCACATTCTTCAACTCCATCTGGAAGAGTACCCTCTCGCCAAGCACCTGAACCGAGTAGTGTTTCATCATGTTCTGCGTCATGTCGCGCCAGTCCTCATCGGTGTGACGTGCAAGGTCAAAATAACCGTTCACATATCCACCCTCAATGTGAATGGGCACGTTGGGATAGTCAGCAAGTTTCTTGCTTGTGGCAGTGGTGTCGGTGTCAACATAATACTGTATGAACAACATACGGTCATCGCCCTCGGTATCGGGTATCTTCACCACGTTCAAGCCACTTGTGAGCACATTGGTCATCAATGGGCGGGTCATGTTTCCTGCTATGGGACAAAGCTCCATCCAAATAGAATCGGGCAACTCGCTGCCTACAAAAATGAGCACATACTCATTGTCAGCACTGATACCGGTTGGAATCTGCAGTTCACTATACTGTCTCACATTCATCAGATACTTCCAGTTGTAGGAGTTGCTGTAAGGCTTTGCTTCGAACACGCGGAACTCCTTTTCGCGCTTACCCCAAGCATTGTTCTTCACCTTGAGCGCAATGTTTATAAGTTCCTCGGGCATTGCACTCATTGTTGTGCGCAACTGCTCGTCGGTCATGGCAGAGTAAGGCACTTTAAGCTCGGTACAGATGTCATCGACAAAGTAGTGCTTGAACTCGGCATAGTAGCGCTGTGCGTTGTTGGTAGAGAGTTGGGCATTGGCAGCCACAGCCACAACAAGCATCAGCAAAGAGAGGAGTAGACTTTTGAATTTCATATTTTCTGGTTTTATAATTTTGCAGAATCATCCAAATATAATACAGCCTCAAAAGTAGTGCATTTTAAGCAAATAAACAATAATTGACAGCTGTATATATTATATAAGGTAGTGACACAAAAAAAGCGTTCCTTTTCTGCGCGCAGAAAAGGAACGCAAAATATTATCAGTTTCAGGTTTTACTTAACGAGAACCTTTTTACCGTTCTGGATGAAGATACCTCTTGTAGGTTTCTCTACCCTGCGACCGTTAAGGTCGTAGATTGCAGCATTACCGGCAGCCTCGGGAATCACGCTCTCAATGATTGTGATAATATCGGCAACCTCCTTATTGTTCTCAACAAGAGCAATCTGAAGTCTCCAGAAAGATTTTGTGTCTGAGAGTTGAATATCAAAGCCCGAATCATAAACAACATCACCATCCGACATCAGGAGCAAGCCACCGTCCTTGGCACTGTACTCAACAGAAACAGGCATATACTCCTCATCCGATACCCAGATAATGTTTTCTTCATCCTTGTATGCAAATCCCTTTCGTCCTGCATTATAAAGTTTGTATTCACCGGCCTTACCTGTTGACGCAAAGCTCCACAAAGCATCGTCATCAACAACATCGGTAACACTTACACTACCCTCATATCTTCCATCGACAGCAAATCCGACAAACTTATTGCTCTCATTGCTGATGATATAGTACCATACAACTCTCTCGCCCTTTGTTGGAATTGGAATTGTAACAACATACTTGCCCTCAATGTCAGCCAACAGCTTGCGCAATCTCTCCACATACTTCTGCATCTGCAGCACAGTTGCACCCTCTTTGTTTGCCGACACATCATAATATGTATTGAGCAGATCCAGCGCATAAGTATTCAGGTTGTTATCCTTGACAATGATACCTTCATTGAAGATATTCATAGTCTGCAAACTGTCAAGGTTGAGTACCTCGGTAATCTTTGCATTGGCATCGGCCATCAGTTCATCGAGAATCGCAGCGTATACAGCAGCCGAGTTGTCCTCAACAACATCCACACGCCACTTAGCGCCCGCCTCATTGATAGGTGCGCCGACAGGTGTGCCATCACCGGCAAGTCCGAGTGTCAAACCGGGGTTCTCGACAGTAATGAAGTTTACACCACAATCATCGGTGTAACCGATAGTGAACTTAATGGCATCCTCCTGTTTCTTTGACTCAAGGAAGACGTTGGCTGCGTTGATGCCTGTCACATAATAACCTGTATTTTTATTCTTCATGTGGTACTCACCAACCTTACCGGCATACTCGATAACCCACTTCTCGTTACCATTCTTCTTGTTTGAACTGGCTGCGACAGGATAATCACCCAACAAATAGTTCTTTTTCGCGAAACCAATCATAGTAAAGGCAGTACCCTCCTTTATTAGGATACGTGCATCCTCGTTGTTGAGCACCTTGCTGCACTCATCGTCGAGCATAATGCTCCACTCTGCAAAAGAATACTTGCTTGTGTCCTCTGCTTTAAAAGCAGCTTCCGCTTCTTTATACAAAGCCTCAAGGTCAACAAGAGCCTCTGGTTTATAATAAGCCACAACAGTATTTGTCTTAGCCTTTTTACCGATGATTGCACTTGCCGATTTCAATGAACCCTCAAGAGCCGCATACTGCATATCCTCGGGACCCTCTGAAGCGTTGGGAACCACATAGTCTGTACCGTCGGCCTGTGCTGCAACAACCTTCAATGGCGCACCACTTGCTGTTACAGGAACCTTCATTTCCTTTCTATTGGTATATGTGAGCAACTCACCGGTCTCGGCATTGTAGAGTTTGAAGCCAAGCGCACCACCTGCATTCTCGGCCTCCTTGATAACCACCTTACCCTTTGAAACGGCATAGTAGTAACCCTGAGCCTTCACGCTCTCATCGATATAATCCATCCATTGACCAAAGTCACCGACACTTCCAATAGTCTCACCACCCCAGTCTGCATAGTTCTTGCGATAGCCGTTGTCACTTAGCCACTTCTGGTTGTTTGAGAATTCTATATCTGATGCTTTGTCCGATGTAGTTTTAAAGTCACACTCAATGTCAGAGAAGGGACTCTTCTTCTTCATTGAGGGACGTATACGGTCCTCAAGGAACATAAGGTGTCCACCCTTCTTCGCATACTTCTGCATGCGTGCCTTGCTTGCCTTGGCATCCTCCTCCAGTAGGTATACCCAATGGTGACCATAGTCGCCCACAAAGGCATTCTTCATTGGGATAAAGAAGCCCCACGCCTCGAAGAACTCGCTGAGGTCCATCTGCGCAACCTCACAGCAAGCCTCGGCAAACTTCAACTGGTCCTGTGCCGCATTTACCGAATTCCTGTAGAAACCGTTCTCGTCAAGTTCATCCCAAGAACCTGTTGCCCAACCCGGCAGACGGTCATAACGCAACTTCTCGAACAGGCGAGGATAGAATGTTGTGTCCTTACCTGCAGCGTGGAAGTAGAGGAACAGCTGGAAGTACATACGTGTCATACTAAAGAGTTTTGAGCCATACAAGCCCTCACCACGTACAACGTATGGAATCTTGTTCTCGAAATCGAGAATCTGGTTTTCCATGTTGTTACCACGGCTCACGTGTGTACCCTGGTCAAATATTGCAAAGTTTGTGAGCGCATTGTTGCTCACCTCCGATGTACCGACAATCTGGAACGCATACTGGTTGGTGTGGCCAATCTCGTGGTTAGGACCCCAAGAACTTCCGGCATCGTTCAGCAGTCGCCAATAGTTCACAATAGTGTTCAGTGTGTTGTTGTTGTAGTGTGTACGGTAGGCACTTGCATCCATAAAGCCGTTGTCGTCACTCATCGCAAGCTGTTTGTTGTTCATCCAAGGATAGTACTTGTCGAGAGCCATATAGTGGTTCTGACGGCTGTTCCAGAAATCCCACAGGCGCATCACACCCTCAATATTCTCAGGACAACCCTCAACCGGTGTACCGTCGTCGTTGTATACACCTTCAAATGGTGCGATAAACTCCTTTTTGCGGAAGTTGAGCACAGTGTAGTCGCCCACAGCCTGAATTGCAGTCTCGTTGAAAAACATATGTTCCTGCATATATTTCCAATCCTCGTTTGTGTGACCGCGATCCTTGCTCCAGAAACCGTTCACATAACCGTTCTCAATGTGTATCTTGACGGTTGGATAGTCGGCAAGTTTCTTACCATCGGTTGCAGTTTCACAAATGTAGCGGATAAAGAGCGAGCCGTCCTTGTTTGTACATGGAACAACGTTCAATCCCTCCTTCAAGCGTGTGTCATTACCCCAGAACTTGGTGCTTGCCATCTCTGCAAGGTCAATTGTAGTACCATCGGGTATATTCTCAACAAACACATAGATAAAACTCTTTGAGTCGCTTGTGCTTATACCTGTAGGATTGTTTATACGGTTGTAAGGACGTGTGAACAGACGGTCGGCCCACACCTCGGGGTTGCTGTATGGCTTGTAGTCATAGATGCGGAACTCCTTCTCGCGTGTAACGCTGTCCCAGGTATTGTTCTTTATCTTGAGGACCGCCGCCTGCAAATCGGCAGGAACACCCTCCAACGCAGCGATAACCTCGGCATCGCTCTTTGCAGCCCACTCGGCCTTCAATGTCGTGCAGGCCTTGTCCTCAAAGAGAGCAGCCACCTTTGCCGCAATAGCATCGGCATTATCAAGCACCTTTGCATAGTCCTGATATGCAGCAGCTGCTGCTGCAATCTCATCGGCACTAATATTCACCTGCTCAAATGTCCACTCTGTACCCGAAATCTCATTGGTACCATAGCTCCAGGGCACAATGTTACCGCTACCGTCGCAGTGTGCACCCCAGTTCTTTGTGGGAGTGAGATCGATGTTGTAACAGCCTTTCAATGCAGGATTCTCGGTAACAGTGAACTGTGTCAATGTGTTGCCGGTCTTCCAAACAACATTTCTACCGCTCTCGTACTGCACATAACGCTGTGTGTAGACGTTGCGGATTGTGAACTTGCCATCATCGGCAGCATCGAACTGCCACATTTCGTGGTAGTCGGCAGCAGTGCCTTTTGATGCACATGAAAGTGTGTGCAGGATTGGACTTTCCGACATCACTGTGCCATACTTGGCACTTACAATGCGGTAGACCTTCCCGTCCTCAACCTGTGCTGTCGCAAAGGTTGCAAGCATTACGAATAATGCGGTCAGTAAAGTTTTCAGTTTCATATTAAAAAAGTTGTAAAAATTGTTTTTAATAAGTAGCAAGCCGTCCACCAAGCCTTGTCATGCTGAGCGAAGTTAAGCATCTTTTGGCAAACAGTCATATTATAACCTTTTTATATTATATATAACCTCGCAAATATAGCACTTTTTTTTCTATAATTTTACCCTCCCCTATTTTTTTTCATTTTATGCTAAAACTTTTTATTTTTCACTCATTTTTCTTGCGATTTCAAATAATTATCGCAACCTTTGCGTGATAAAATACCGTTTTTGTGCGAGGGTACAAGGTTATCACAACACAACGCATTGACTACAAACAGAATAACGCCACAAGCACAAACCGACGGTTTTGACTTTGAGAGATTTTATTTTTTTATTTTTTAATTTTTTACGTTATGAGAAAAAATTTATTTCTAACTCTTGCTTTGGCAGTGGCTTCATTCGCCGGTGTCAACGCTCAGGGATGGTCTCTTTCTTTGGGAGCCGGTGACGGTCTTCCGGGCGACAACGTACAGAAAGACGGGCAGACTGTCCAGGTTTACAAGTCGGAAGTCATAACTCCAAGCGAGCCGCTGACAACCTTGCGTTTCACTGTTGCACTCAACTACAACGGTGAAAAACCAAACGGCAACAACTTTGTAACCGCTCTCAGCGAGTTGGTTGTTTATGCTGCCGACGGCACAACTGTAATCCCTTACACAGCTACTTCAAACGCCGATATGAACACATCAGGCGGTGGCACAGACGGTGCAGGTATTGCAGCTTTGAACGACAGCGACTGGACCAACTACTGGCACTCTACTTGGAGCGCAACAGGTGCCCAGTCAGACTACCACCACCTCGAGCTCACATTCGCAGCTCCTGTAAACGAGTTCATCCTTGAGTGGGGTGCACGTCCAGGTAACCCAAAGAACGCTCCTTTGCTCGTTGGTCTCACAAAGGGCGGTGAAGCCTATGTACCTTACAGCGACTGGGCATTCAACGTTGGTGTGCAGATTACCTCAATGGATGTTCTCAAGGATGCAAAGTACTTTGTAATGAAGAGCAACGTACCTGTTGAGTATGATGCTTATACAAACAATGACTCAGAGGGTAAATTCGGTGAAAAGACAAACAAAGATCCCCTAGTAGGCCCCGGCCCATTGTTTGCTGCTCCCGGCGTTCAGGCCGAGGAGGCAGCTCCTTCTTACGCTATCCAGCTTATCCCTACCGATGGCGGTTACTACCTCTACTATGTAGCAGAGGGCAAGTTCCTCAGCGCCAACCCAAGCGACAACGCATACAACGGCTTCAACGGTGGCCAGGGCAAGACAGGCAAGTTGAGCGACGCTGCTGTTGTAACAATCACAGAGACTGAAAACGGCCGCTTCGAGATGAGCTATATGATGAAGTACGAGGGTGAGGATGTTGAAATCCACCTTGGTGCAACACCTTCAACCGGTGGTTTCAAGAACGTTGACAAGACCCGTTACGAATTCTACAAGCAGGGTCACCCCTACTGCTTGAACTATTCCTACATCCTTGCATTTGACTGGTCACTCTACGAGGTATCAATGAACTACCCCGAGAAGTACATCTCAATTCCTGTACGCAACGCAATCAAGGAGGCTCTCTCAAACTACACCTACATGGACAGCGTTGCTGTTGAGGGTTATGAAAAAGCATACGACAATTTCATGGCAGCATTGGAAAAGGCACAAAATACACTTGCGGCAAACGGTTACAAGAGTGTCGAGGAGGTATTTGCCGAGGTTAATGCATTGAACAATGCCGGTGCAAAATACGTATACTCAAAGGTTGAATGGTATTGGAAGAAGCGCCTTCCTGCATTCGAGAAAGAGTACAAAAACTTATTGACACCTTCTACCAACCCACAGGATGGATTCTACCTTCAGGAAGTTTGGGACGAAGTCTACGTGAAACTGGTATATAATGTATGTAAGGAGTTGTACGACAAAGCATACAAAAAAGAATATGAACGTATTGCCGACATCAAGGCCTTCCTTAACTCTGTAGAGGACAACATCAACACATTCCTTGCATCAAAGATTGAGTTCGTTACATTGCCAAAGGTTTACACAGCCAAGGATCCACACATAACACCTCTTGGCAGCAAGGTAAACAATAACCGTTGGGATTGGGAGCAGATGATTGCTCTTAAGGAAGGTGAGACACTCAAAGGTATCCGTTTGACATTCCTTGAGACCAACGTTGGTAGCGCAGCTTCAGACGGTAAGTTCCAAAATTTCCCAATGGTTGCACTTTCAGGCCTTGAGATTCTTGACGGTAATGGCCAAAAACTTGCACTCACAACAGACCTTGTAACTTCAAACTCTGAGGAGACACATGAGCGTGAGGGTGGCAACGGTACAATCGACAAGTTGTTTGA
>JAEIGA010011697.1_pt1 | contig 13317 bp, 15 predicted proteins | sample 9270691 | NCBI WGS metagenome assembly JAEIGA01 (sample SAMN17057246, study PRJNA624740) | gut metagenome | biome: biome; isolation source: fecal sample | host: Bos grunniens | place: China: Xizang | collected 2019
GGCACGAAAACCCCTCGCGAAAAAACGCACGGGTTTTTGCATTTTTGTGCGAATTTGCAAAAAGGTTTGGCGGAGCTTCGCGGCTTAGCCAGGACATACAAAAAGACAAGTCGAGATAACCTTAGAAGGAGAGTGACTTATGAAAAAGAACAAGCAGGACCTTGAAAAGCAGGCGGAGGAATTGCTCAAACGAGCTGAAAAGCGCGGGTTGAGTTCAAATTACTTCTTTTCGACTACGTTTCAGCGGTACAGGATGCAGATGAAGATCCTGGAAGAGCTGGAAGGCGCGATTGCACAGCACGGGGCGACCGTGGAGAAGGAATATGTCAGAGGAAGTAAGAACCTGATGGCAAATCCTGCTATCACTGAGTATAACAAGACGGCAACGGCCGCTAACGGCACGGTAGCAACCTTGATAAAGATATTGGATGCGCTGCCGGATGAGACAAAAGAGACAGATTCGCTCGATGAGTTCTTGAATGATGAATAACTACATCTACGAATACTATCAGAGGATCCTCGATGGATCCGAAGTGGTAGGGCAGTGGATTAGGCTCTTGTACGAGATCATTGTCAACGGACTGGATGATGGGACATACCATTTTAACCAGGCTAAAGCAAACAAGGCAATAAAATTCATCGAGCGTTATTGCCGGCATAATAAAGGCAGGCTGGCTCCGGGGTTCCTTAAATTAGTGCTCTGGGAAAAGGCGCTGATCTCGGTTATATACGGAATAGTCGACGAGAACGATCGAAGGGTATTTACAGAAATCGCACTCTTTGTCGGCAGAAAGTGCGGCAAGACGCTCCTGGGCGCAGCGATCATCACTTATGAAGCATATGTTGATGGTGAGTATGGCTCGGAGATCTACTGCATCGCTCCGAAGCTGGAACAGAGTGATCTGGTCTACTCGGCATTTGAGTTCAACAAGGACAAGAGTCCTGAACTGGCCAAGAGAATCAAGAAGAGAAAGACCGATTATATCATCAAGAGCACAAACACAACCATCAAGAAGATTGCCTTCAATGAAAAGAAGGCAGATGGTTATAACCCGATGTTGACACTGGCTGACGAGATGAGCTCGTGGCCGGCAGCAAGAGGATTAAAACAATACGAAGTTATGACATCGGGTACCGGTGCCAGGGAGGAACCGCTGACCATCTCGATCAGTTCGGGAGGATACGTCAATGACGGCATCTATGACGAGCTGTTCAAGCGAGGCACAAGATTCCTGCTGGGTGACTCGAGCGAACGCAGACTACTTCCGGTCTTTTACATGATAGATGATCCGGAGAAGTGGGATGACATCAACGAGTTAAGAAAAAGCCTGCCGGGGATGGGAATATCCGTTCCGGTGTCGTTCATACTCGATCAGATCAATATTGCCAGGGAGTCCCTGAGCAAGAAGGCTGAATTTATAACGAAGTATTGCAATCTGAAGCAGAACTCAAGCCAGGCATGGCTCAGTTCACAGACTGTAAGGAAGATGTGTGGCGAGCACTTTGATATGGAAGACTTTAAGTCATCCTACTGTGTGGCAGGCATCGACTTGTCACAGACTACGGACTTGACGAGTGCTTGCTTAGTTATAGAGAAGAACAAAGAACTGTATGTCATTTCTCACTTCTGGCTGCCCTCCGAGAAACTCGAGACGGCTATAGCAGAGGACGGCATACCATACAATCACTATATCGAGAAGGGATGGCTTTCTCTTAGTGGAGAGAACTTTGTTGACTACCAGGCTGTCTATGAGTGGTTAGTCAAGGCGGTCCAAGAGTATGAGCTGCTGCCGCTGGTGGTCGGTTATGACCGATATTCGAGTCAGTATCTCGTACAGGACTTGGATAACTACGGATTCAAAACGGATGACGTTTACCAGGGCGATAACCTCTGGGGCGTTCTTCAAGAGATGGAAGGTTTATTCAAAGACGGTCGTGTTCACATAGGTGACAACGACCTCTTGAAGATACATTTGCTGAACTCGGCGATCAAGATGTCTACAGAAAGAGGACGAGGTCGACTGATAAAGCTGAAATCGCGGGACCATATCGATGGTGTCGCAGCGTTGGCGGATGCGTTCTGCGTAAGGCAGAAGTATTACTCGGAATTCGCCAGCAGATTAGAAAATTAAGGAGAAAACAAATGGGACTACTTGATCGCATACTTGGACGTAATGAAAAGACTGTCCAAGTAATCAAAGCCGGCGAGACATTCAAGATGGTGTCGGCTTATGAGCCTGTCTTCAGAGATTGGCGCGGTGAGATCTATGAGAGTCTACTTGTCAGAGCGGCAATAGATGCCAGGGCAAGGCACAACTCAAAGCTCAAGGTCGAGATAGTCGGGAGCGCTAAACCGGAACTGTCGGCAAGGCTTGCACGTCGCCCCAATCCGTGGCACACGTGGAGTCAGGAACTGTATCGAATCAGTACGATTCTTGACTGCACCAATAATTGTATAATCGTTCCCGTCTATGATGCTGATCTAAATAAGATCGGCATTTTTCCTGTCCTTCCTACTCAGTGTAACATTGTGAACTACAAAGATACTTTGTGGCTCAAATACAAGTACATGAACGGAAGGCAGACGGCCGCGTGCAGACTTGACGAGTGTGCCATCCTCACGAAGTTCCAGTTCAAAAACGACTTCTTCGGCTCGACCAACGGATGCCTGGATGAAACCTTGGATCTTCTGACCATTCAGAAGCAGGGAATTAAGCAGGCGGTTAAGTCCACGGCCGGCTATAAGTTTATGGCTACACTGGCTAACTTCATTAAGGGAGAAGATCTGGCGAAAGAACGTGAAAACTTCTCGGAGGACTACTTTGGAGAAGAGGCAAAGAAGTCCGGGGTGTTGTTGTTCCCGAACAACTACAAGGATATAAAGCAGATAGATATTTCACCCTGGACACCTGACAAGGACCAGATGGAACTCATCAATAATAACGTTTATTCGTACTTTGGTGTGAATGAGAATGTGCTCCAGAATAAAGTCAACGGAGATGACTGGGCTGCGTTCTTTGAAGGTGCTATCGAACCGTTTGCCATTCAGTTCAGTGAGACGATGACCTTCGCGCTTTACAGCGAGAGGGAAATAGCTTTTGGAGCCAAGATCGTGGCAACGGCCAACAGAGTCGCATACATGAGCTTCAAGGACAAACTTGACTACGTCAAGACGATGGGAGACCGCGGTTACATCCTTATTGATGAGGGCAGAGAAGTGTTTAACCTTGCTCCGCTCCCGGAAGGACAGGGCCAGAAACTCATGGCTCGTGGTGAATACTACAACATCATTGGCGAAGAAGAAACACAGGAGGAATCTTAAATGCCTATTAAACCGAATAGAGAGTACAGATCTCTCACACTTGCACCGTCAGACGATGAAAACAAGATTGTCGAAGGTGACTTTTCAACATATGACAGTCCTTATCTGCTTTATAGCTATAACGAACCTGGTTACAGAATCGAAGTCTGGGAACAGGTCCAGCGTGGAGCTTTTGATGAGACTGACATCAGTGATGTCATCATGCAGTATGACCATCAGGGAAGAGTTTTTGCTCGCAATTCTAACAAGACACTTGAATTGGCGTTCAGTGAGACGCCTCACATGCGAGCTCAGCTTGGGGGTACCGAGATCGGACGACAGCTGTATGAAGAGATCAAAGGTGGCTATACAAACAAGATGAGCTTCGGATTCACAGTCTCTCAGGATAAGAAAGATAGAACCGAAGAGAGGATGGAAGATGGTTCCGTGACATATAAGGTCCTCAGAACCATCGAGAAGATCGGAAAACTTTACGATGTATCAGCTGTAAGTCTTCCGGCTAACGATCAAACCAGTATTTCAGCTCGTGCCTATGCTGATGGAGTATCAGACGAGGTCTCGAAGGAGATTCGAGAGGCAATCGCCAAAGAGCAGGAAATAAAGAGAGAAGAGGCTCGTAAGAGACTCGAACTCAAATTTAAACTTTCAGGAGGTCAGACAAATGACTAAGGAAGAGATCATGACTATTGGCATGGAAGAGGTCGAAGCTCGTATGAGTGAGATCAAGACAATAGTCGAGGACAAGTCTTCGCAGGCTGACTTCGAGGCGCTGAGCGCTGAGGTTGATGCTCTCGAAGCAAGAAAGGCCGCTCTCGTAGAAGAGCAGCGCAAAGCTGACATCCAGGCAGTAGTCGAGGGTGCCGGTGAAGAAACAACAATCACTTTACCCACGGAGGAAAGAAAAATGGAAAACAAGGAATTCAGAAACTCTCCCGAGTACATTGACGCATTTGCTGAGTATGTAAAGACCGGCAGAGACACAGAGATCAGAACGCTTCTGTCCCAGAACGCAGAAGAGGGTGGCCAGATCTCTGTTCCTACAATCGTAGAGGAGAAGATCCGTACAGCATGGGAGAAGAGCGATCTCTTCTCAAGAGTAAGCAAGTCCGAGGTTAAGGGCAACCTGGCAATCGACTTCGAGATCAGCGGTACTGATGCTGTTATCCACGAGGAAGGCGACGATGCACCGGAAGAGGAAGAGCTCGAGCTTGGTACAGTTACACTCGTTCCTAAGAACATCAAGAAGTGGATTTCTGTATCTGATGAGGTTATGGATCTCAGAGGACAGGCGTTCATCGATTATGTTTACGACGAGCTCGCTTATAAGATCGTTAAGAAGGCAGAGCATATCGTTGTTGCTAAGATCGTAGCAGCTATCGGTGCTTCTACAGCTACAAGACCGGGCCAGGCTTCTGTTTATGCTGCAATTGGCCGCGCTGGTGTTGTTGATGCTATCTCTAACATTTCTGACGAGGCAGAGGACCTCTGCATCATCATGAACCGCAGAACTTGGGGCCAGTATGAGGCTACTCGTACACTCAATACCCTGGATCCGTTCGCAGATCTTCCTGTTGTTTATGACAGCTCACTCGATGCTTATGACGTAGCAGAAGACGGCAAGCCTTATGCAATCGTTGGTGACCTTGGCTTCGGTACAAGAGCTAACCTTCCTAACGGCTACAACGTTAAGACTGTTGTCAATGAAGACGGTCCTGCTGACAAGGTTCAGATCACAGGTAAGCTCTTCGCAGCTATCGACGTTATCGCTGTAAACGCATTCTGCGCAATTCTCAAGGGCGACGCACCTGAGTCTTAATCCGGTCAAGGCTACCTCAAACAGGTAGCCGAAACCTTTACAGGAGGAATATATGACACAAGCTGAAATTCTCGCAGCGTGCAAGCTGGCTTGCAGAGTCGCTTCGACCGCATTAGATGATGAATTTAATGCGCTGATTGCTGCTGCCTATTTAGATCTTGAGAACTCGGGTGTCGAGACCGTAGACGGTACACCGTATACACCTGAGAACTCTGATCAGCTTGTAGTTACTGCTGTAAAAACTTTTGTTAAGCTGCATCTGGGGGATCTGTTGGACAATTCCGAGGCGGTGCGACTTGAGTCTTCTTATTGGAGCCAGGTGGCAAAGCTGAGAAACAGAAGACTGTCGTCTTCTGATATTCCGGGAGACGAATCATGAGGAAGATCGTAACGTTCAATCTCATTAATATGGTCAAGTCAACGGATAAGACCGGACAGACAAAGACCACGCCGACACCGTCGGCTGATCTTATAGGGCAAGTAAAGTCTGTATCACAGAACGAGTTTTACAAGGCTGACCAAGCCGGGTTAAGACCTCAAGGCGTGATTGAGATGAGTGCGTTTGATTACTCTAATCAGACGGAGCTCAAGATCGGCGATGATACCTTTGTGATATACAGAACCTATATGCCAGGCACAGATCGAATCGAACTCTATTACGGAGAGAGGATCGGCAAGAATGGATAGTCTGTTAAAGGGCATGAATGACGTTCTGGCGAGTTATCAGACTTCTATTGAAGTCGAGATGGCAAAGACAATCAAGTATTGTGCTCAAGACGCGGTCCGAAAACTTAAAGCTGAATCACCGACACAGTCGGGAAAGTATGCTAAGAATTGGTCCGTTAAGCAGAGACGTTACTTGTATAACAACGTCTATACGATCTATAACAAAAAGTGCCCCGGGCTTACACACTTGCTTGAAAATGGCCACGATGTCATCGTGAACGGAAAGAAGGTCGGACGTGCTCCGGCTCAACCGCATATCGCTGATGTTGAAGGCTGGCTTGAAAATGAGATTATCAACAGATTGGCGGACAGTTTATGAGCATTGAGACACTGGTTACATTATTGAAGACAGAAAAGTTTGATGTTCACTACGGTGTCGCCCCTGATGGTACGTCTTGCCCCTATATAGTCCTAACAGATATAGAACACCCCAACTTTGCAGCAGACAACAAAACCTTTACCAAGACGACTTCGCTCAGGATCACGTTGGTTGAGAGTGAAGTCCACGACTGGACTCTTATAAGCAAACTTGAGAAGGTCCTTGATTCCATACCGCTTCCTTATAGCGCTACGGACAATCAGGAAGCCTCCGAGCACGTTTGTGAGTCCTATTACGACATTTCATTTTTAGGAGGAACAGAAAATGCCTAATGCTGAGAAGAAAGTATTTTATGGCTTATCAAATGTTCACTACGCGAAGCTGACGGAAGTCCGTGATCCCGATACCGGTGTTATCACTTCTTCTTATGGCACCGTCAAGCCTTGGCCGGGTGCTGTTGCTCTTGCTCTTGATCCTAATGGCAATCCCATTATCTTCAGCGCAGACAATGGTGCGTATTATACAGCACCTAACAACCGCGGCTATCAGGGTGAGTACGAGTGTGCAAGAATTCCTGACGACATCAGAGTGGATACTTGTGGCAACACGATCGACGATAACGGATTCATCGTTGAGACAGATAAGGACGAGCTGTCCTACTTTGCTCTCATGTTTGAGTTTGATACCGATGTGAATGCTGACCGTTATGTATTCTACAAGGTCGGACTTGCTCAGCGTCCTTCTGTATCTTCAAAGACTATTGAGATCGATGCAGATCTTGAGGTTGGTACAGAGAAGGTCCAGTTCGCCGCTATGCCTCAGGCTGATGTTGTAACCATCGATGGAATCAACAGACACCTCATCAAGGCTAAGACAAGCAAGGACGTTGATGCTACCGCGTATAACAATTTCTATCAGTCGGTTTACATCCCTTCTTTTACGGGTGAATCCTGATAGATCCAGAGTAATTATCTGATCAAGGGAGCAGGTCTTCGGGCTTGCTCCCTTTTTTACAAGGAGAAGAAATATGGTATTTGATGTGGATAAGATTGAAATTAATGCAGCCTTTTATGAACTGTATGAATCAGTGTTTGAGGAAGACTTCTTTGCGCTGCTGGTAAAGATGAACCCTACGAAGAGGATCAATTCTTTGCGGACAAGGCAGATGATGGTCGATCTGAACATGAAGAAGGCTCAAGGTGAGGAACTCACCGAAAAAGAGCAGAAACTGCTCGAAAAGAATCCCGGTAAATGGCAGGAGCTGGACGAAGTGGAGAAGCAGGAGCTGGTCCAGTACAACATGAAGGCGGGTGCACTCATGAAGAAGTGTACGCCGAGAATCGCGTATATCGGTTCCAAACTCTATCGCCGTGAATACCGCGGAAGTAAAGATGACTATTACGCATTCCTGGCTTCTTATGATTCTTCTGAATTCTTGAAGACAGAAGTGCAGACAAAAATATGGGAGAAGGTTAACGGTGACCAGGCTGTTCCTAAATCAGTAAAAAACGTGTAAAGACCGCACAAACTACGAGACCGATGACAACCTCGCTGTTCCAGCTCCGCGCTCTGGAGTTAGGAATAAGGAAGCAGGATCTTCGGTTTTATACGTGCGGTCAGATTTTCGGATTGCTTACAGAACGGTCAAACGATAAATACGATTGGCCAAGAATAGCTACACAAGAGGATATTAACAACCTTTTCTCTTAATGTGAGGTAGAAAAATGGCTGGCACTATCAAGGGTATAACCATTCAGATCGAAGGTAAAACTTCCGGTTTGACTAAGGCCCTCCAGGATGTTGAATCGCAGATCAAGAAGGACGATGCGGCGCTCAAGAATCTTGAAAAGGCTCTTGAATTGGATCCGTCTAATGTCGACTTGCTCGCCGCTAAGGAAGCGGTACTGGCAGACAAGACGGATGCAGTCGCTTCCAAAATGGAGATCCTTCAACAGGTCCAGAAGGATGCTCTTTCGGATCTTCCCGGAGAATCAAAACTCACTGCCGCGCAGATGGCAGAACTCGAAGCGGAAATAGCACGCACTGACAATACACTTAACAAACTGTCCAATGAGGCAGAAGATGCAAGTGGAGACCTTAAAGATGTCGGTTCGTCGGCAGAATCAGCCGGAAACGATGCGCAGGATGCAGGCAATAAGGCAGAGAGCGGCGGAGACGGCTTTGAAAAGTTTGGCGCTGCTGCAAAGGTGGCAGCGGAAGCAGCGGCTGCGGCTATGGCGGCCGCGATTGCAGCGATCACGGCAGTGACAAAGGCACTCGCAGAGTGCACCGTGGATGCTGCTGCATATGCTGATGAGATGCTTACGCTCAGTTCTACCACGGGACTGTCTACACAGACCTTGCAGGAACTTTCGTATGCTTCTGAACTTCTTGATGTCAATGTAGAGACTGTGGCTGGTGCATTGAAAAAGTGTACCAAGTCAATGGCCGATGCACAGGATGGTTCCGGAGCTGCGGCTGAAGCCTATGCTCAGCTTGGTATTGCGGTCACCGATGCGAACGGCAATTTGAGAGACAATGAAGATGTCTTCTGGGAAGCCGTTGATGCCTTGGGACAGATCGAGAACGAGACCGAACGTGATGCACTTGCCATGCAATTGTTCGGCAAGTCAGCCAACGAATTGAATCCTCTCATAGAGGCCGGGGCCGAACAGTTCCAGGAATACGCTGCCATGGCCTCCGACGCGGGTGCTGTGCTCTCGGATGACGTTCTCGATGAATTTGCAGCATTTGATGATCAACTTCAGATGCTGAACGGTGGCGCTAATGCCGCTAAGAATGCGCTGGGAACAATTCTGCTTCCGATACTCAGCTCTCTTGCAGGCGAAGGTATAGATCTTCTTGCACAGTTCACCAACGGCGTTCTTGAGGCAGATGGTGATATGAGCAAGATCACCGAACTGATCGGAGATCTCATACCGCAGGCACTTGATGCGCTGCTGGAACAGTTGCCGGTAGCAATAGAACTTGGTTCTACAATTATCTCGGCTCTGTTGGAAGGTCTTGTCAGCAATCTGGATCTGATTCTCACGACAGCCGGAGACATTCTCATAACATTAGTCCAGGGCATTCTTAACCAACTGCCTCAGATTGTGCAGACCGCGATTAGTATTATCTTCCAGTTGGTTAATACGTTGTTGAGTTCTGAAAATATCAGCCTGCTTGCTCAGGCAGCGGTTGATATTGTCATTACACTGGTCAATAGTGTGGCAGACAATCTCGATATGGTTATCGAGACGGCGATCACTATTGTAACGACTATTTTGACCACATTGTACGATAACGCTCCCGAGCTGATGTCAGCAGCTATCGAACTGATTACCGCCTTGGTATTTGGCATTCTGGATCACCTGGATGAGGTTATCGAAGCGGCGATCGAAATCGTGGCTGCGTTGGTCGGAGCAATCATAGAATGTGCACCTCAGCTTCTTCCTGAAGCCATTGATGCAGTAATGGAAGAATTTGGATCCATGGGTGACAGTCTTGTCAAAGATGCACTTACATGGGGTGCTGATATGATAGCCAGTTTGATTGACGGCATCATGGATGGCGTTCCAGGACTCAAAGATACAGTAAATTATGTTGCAGGCTTGGCTGATGATTACCTCGGATTTTCTGTGCCGGAAAAGGGACCGCTCTCTGATTTTGATAAAAGCGGCGCGGACATGATTGATTTATTCATCAGTTCGATGAATAGCCAACAGTCAGCTCTCGAAAGTGCGCTCAGTCAGACGGCAGGAATCATCAACGGATCATCAAACAGCTTTGCCCTGGCTACACAAGATAACACCACACCGCAGGTTGATTACAGTAACGGATTGTCCAGGATCGAACAGGCTATCGTGTCCTCTGCGTCTAAGAATGCTTCGGCAGATGGATCTACATGGGTGTTCCCGATATATATCGGAAACGAGCCTGTTGATACTTTGGTAGTCGATGCGATTGACCGCTATAACTACCAGACAGGAGGTCACTAATGCTTGGCGATTATTTGACATTCAATGGCAAACAATTTCCTAATCCGCTTCCGCCTACGATGACATCTAAGACATTGGAAAATGTAGTAACCTCGGAGGCGGGTACGGATCTCGTTTGCATAGTAAGACCATCTAAGAAGGCGTGGTCCCTGTCGTTCCAGCTCACGTACTGGACAAAGGAAGTTCTTCGGGAACTTTGCGAGGATGAATATACCACGATGGTCTATATGGGCAAGACATATAAGGTGAGGATCAGAGACTTCCAGGAATCACTTGTTGAAGGTTCTGAATGGCTCTCATCCGTTGATGGATTGTATAAGTGTTCGGTTAAAGTAACGGAGTTCTAAGATATGTATAACGTCAGCAACGAATATTTGACAAAGATGTTCGATCAAGTTCAGACTCATAAACTGTCAGGCATGATCGGCTCTGTTCCATTCTCCGATTCTGACGTTATCGGCGTGTCATATACGAACAGATGCTCGGACAAGAAGGTCAATGTCGGTTCTGTAAACATCGGAACATTAAAACTGACCTTTTTAACGGACATATTGAACAGAGGTGAATACTACGGAAAGGCGATTACCCTTTCCGATTCGCTTCTGACGGGTTATGACGAGAACGATGCCCCCGTGTGGGAATCAGTTCCTCTCGGCACGTTCTATGTCGGAGAAGCAAAGTGGACTTCTGCGGGCATGGTCAACGTGACCGCATATGACTGTCTGTCTAAGATGGACGAACCACTTGCCATCTCGCAGACAACCGGCAAGGTGTATGACTTCTGCACATATATCGCAACGGCTACGCATACGACATTCGGAATGACCTCCGAAGAGTGCGAAGCACTTCCGAACGGAGACCAGGTCATGTCTCCTTATGAAGAAGCCAATATGACTACATGGCGCGATCTGCTTTCGGCAGTGGCACAGATGGTCGGAGGTTTTGCATATGCGGGTCGAGACGGCAAATGGTATCTTAAGAACTTCAGTGATACGTCGATTCTGACCATTCCAAAGAACAGAAGAATATCTGGAACGACGTTCTCTGACTATGAGACATACTACGATACAATACAATACACCGACATCGAGTCGAAAGAGGTTCGTGTCATAGGTGACGGATACGGACTGACAATGAACCTCGGTTCTCAGCCATTCTTACAGTATGGTCTTCCTAATGTCGTGACAGACAGATGCTATGCCATCGTGAATGCCATCAAGAAGATGCGCTATACTCCGTTCTCAGTTAGCGGCTTGCCGGCTCTGATCGCTTTAGACCTCGGAGATGTCATTACCTTACAGAATGACTATTCGGGTAATGACTCAAAAGGCGCGGTCATGTACGTGTCGTGGACGTACAACAAGACAGTCAAGTTCGACTGTTATGGTGAAAACCCGAATCTGAGGTCGGCACAATCAGCGACTGACAAGGATATTGCCGGACTGATGAATCAGACCTCCCAGAACGAGATCACATACTATACGTTTGCGAACCTTCAGGAGATCGAGATAGAACCCGAAGAAGAGACTGTTATAGCTTCTCTGAACTTCACTGCGTTACAGACAACCACAGTCAAGATCATGCACGAATTCATTATGGATATGATTGCTGATCTCGGTGATGATTGCTCGTATGAACTGAAGTATTACCTGAACGATGAATTAGTCTCATACAGCCCATATGAGCGCATAGGCGGCATTCAGGGCGTTTCTACGGGGGATACAACAGAAACGTCCATCTGTCGTGACTACTTCTACATCTTACAAGGTGTAGAAGCTGGTGTAAGGTACAATTGGACTGTTGCGATCGTAACACACGGAATTGAGAGTACGACTATCGATGTGAACCATGCACACGTCACATTGGAAGGTCAGCGACTTCTCGGCTCAAGTGCGTTCTCCGGGCTCATCGAGATTTCCGACACTATGCCGATGCCGTTGGTTAGCGGTGATCAGGTCACCACATACACAGAGACCATCAACGTCAGTCTGAACACTAACAACAAAGAAGAGATCAGCGATACAATCGATGCACTTCCGCTCGGAGGTGTAGCCGAAGATGACCCGATTCTTGATCAGACGGGTGAAGCGATTCTCGACCAGAACGGAGATGAGATAATCGCACAAGACAAGGCTTTTGAAGGCACGGTTTCAGTTCCTGAGTTCACCGAGTCAGTCTTGATTACATTAAGAATCGCTGATGAATTCAGTGCATATCTCAGAGCAAATGGTGATAACGGAATGTATGTTGGTGAAGATATGTCGAATGGACTTTTCAATACCTTGTATCAGGAGGGTGAATAAATGACATTTGTAACGAAAAAATGGGCTGACAGACAGACCCAATACCCGAACCGAAGGACTATTACCAATATCGCTGACCCGACGGACACCAAGACAGTGATAGTCGAAAGAGCGGAAGGCACAGTCTCACAGACGGGTGATGCTCTGAATGCAGATGCTCTGAACAACTTGGAGACCAGAATCTATAATATGAATGCTTCTCTGGTCGGCACAGCAACGGAGTATACCCTTGCTGCTGCCGATTGGAATAGTTCTACACACCTGATCAATGTCTCCATTCCTGATGTTACAGTGACGAGCAATCAGGACATCTTTGGTCTTCCTGCAACGAGTCCGGCAAACATTCAGAACAATGCAGCACTTGCGGCGGCTAACATTCAGGACTACGGACAAGCTGCGGGGTCTATCACCCTATATGCCGAGAATGTGCCGTCAACAGACTTGAAAATTAGAGTGATAGTGAGGGCATGATCTATGGCTAATGTAATCAAAATCGGTGGTGCAAGTGGAAGTACACCTACCTTGATCACGAAAAACATCACTTCTAATGGTGTATACAATGCAAGTGACGATGGTGCAGACGGATATTCAAGTGTAGATGTCAGTGTTAGTGGTGGAAGTGTCTCAAAGACTCTGCTTTACACCTTTAACCTCTCGCAAGGCGGTGCATGGCTGAATACTCAGATTGATGTCACCGATATTGATGTCTTCCTGTTTGAACGAGTCGACAATTCGGATGTCAACAATCAGACCTTGATCGAGAAGTCAGATATTGCCGTTTACACAGGGGGACCTGATGTTTACACCAATGTCTATCGACAGAACGGCAAGGA
>JAEIGA010011699.1_pt1 | contig 13315 bp, 10 predicted proteins | sample 9270691 | NCBI WGS metagenome assembly JAEIGA01 (sample SAMN17057246, study PRJNA624740) | gut metagenome | biome: biome; isolation source: fecal sample | host: Bos grunniens | place: China: Xizang | collected 2019
ACAACAGTTCATGCATACACAGGCGACCAGATGGTTCTCGATGGTCCTCACAGAAAAGGCGACAAGAGAAGAGCAAGAGCTGCTGCAGCTAACATCGTTCCTAACTCAACAGGTGCTGCTAAAGCTATCGGTCTTGTAATTCCTGAGCTCAACGGCAAACTCATCGGTTCTGCACAGAGAGTTCCTGTTCCTACAGGTTCAACAACAATCCTTATCGCTGTTGTTAAAGGTGCTGACGTTACTAAAGAAGGCATCAACGCTGCAATGAAGGCTGCTTCTTCAGCTTCTTTCGGATATACAGAGGAAGAGCTCGTTTCAAGCGATATCATCGGTATCAAATATGGTTCACTCTTCGATGCTACACAAACAATGGTATCTAAGATTTCTGATGACACATACCAAGTACAAGTTGTTTCATGGTATGACAACGAGAATTCTTATACAAGCCAGATGGTTAGAACAATTAAGTATTTCGCTGAGTTGAAATAATACAAATCCTATGGTTTGATTCGGACCGAAAATCACAGCTTTTTTGCTGTTGATTTTCGGTCTTTTGTATTTTGCGCAAAAAGCTTTATTTATACCATAAAAAAGTATATAATAATAAAAATTAAAATTCTTGTCGGCAGGTGAAAAATGAAAAAGTATAACGTATGCGGAATTATTTGCGAATACAATCCGTTCCATAACGGACATAAATTTCACGTTTCTGAGGCGCGAAGAAATTCCGAAGCTGATTATGTGGTTGCTGTTATGAGCGGAAACTTCGTACAACGAGGAGAACCTGCCATACTTGACAAGTGGGCAAGGACGGAAATGGCGCTTAAATGCGGAGTTGACATGGTTTTGGAGTTGCCGGCTGTTTATGCACTTTCGTCTGCTGAATATTTTGCTACGGGAGCAGTCGATTTGCTGCAAAAAACAGGCATTATTACACATATTTCCTTTGGCAGTGAGTCTTTTGAGGGTGAATCGGGCGCGCTTGAATTACAGAAAATTGCTGATGAGACATTGACCGGCCCTGTTGTAAATAAAGATTCTTTAAGAGAAGGCATCTCTTTTGCGGCTGCCAGCAGGAATTCCGTAGTAGCAAAGCCAAACGATGTATTGGCTACGGAATATTTGCGCGCAATTAATCGTTTAAATGCAAAAATGAAGGTATTGCCGATAAGACGAGGCGGCGCAGGACACAGCGGAGAAGGCAGCGCCATGTTTATTAGGAGTTTGATTGCCAATAAAAAAATTTCCGAGGTAAAAAATTATATGCCTGCAGAAGCTTTTGCGATTTTGCAAAGAGAATTGTGCGATGGCAGGTGTCCTGTATATTCAAAGGATTTTGATAAAATTGTTATAGCCGACTTGCGTCGGCTTGGTGTGGAGGGTTTACGTAATAGACCTTTTGTAAGTGAAGGATTGGAATATAAGATTTATGATGCGGCATGTAGGTGCAGTACTTTTGAAGAATTGGTTGCAGAATGCACATCGAAAAGGTATACTGCTTCTCGAATACGACGCATAGTTTTTGCGTCTACCCTGGGAATTTTGCGCCAAAATGTGACTGCGCCTGTACCGTACATCAGAGTTTTGGGAATGAGACGGAATTGCGGCGCCCTTATGGACTTGCTGCAACATAATGCCTCTGTCCCTGTAATTTTATCTAAAGCAAAGTTTTTGCACCGACAAGAGTGCGCAGAAAAGAACATTGTCTCCGAGCTTCTTAAAATTGAAAACAATACGGCAGATTTGTATTCGCTTGCTTTTTCCGATTCAAAAAGTAGGGTCGGAGCTACTGAATTAACGCATCCTCTTATTTTTGTATGAGTTAATCTGTTTTCTTCATGCCAAAAGCAGTTCTTAATAAACAACTGATGGGTTTCGGCGGTTTGATTACTATTACTTTCATTTTGCACCTCAATTAGAATTAATTGCGTTTGTTACATTATATTGTTTTGCGTGAAAATGTGTTCGCAGAAGCCCAAAAAAACGAAATTTAAATGATTAATATTTTTGGAAAAATAAGGGTTAAATTGTTGAGATTATATTTGATTTATGATAATATTACCAACGTTATATATATAGGGTGTAAACCGAATAACAGGGAGATTGAATATGAATAATTTAACTATAAAACAATTTATGGAAAATTTAAGCACAGAGGCGCCCGTTCCGGGAGGCGGAGGTGCGTCTGCCCTTGTAGGAAGTGTCAGTGCTGCTCTTTGTTCCATGGTAGCATCACTTACTAACGGGAAAAAGAAATATGCAGAATTTCAATGTGATATTGAGCGCATTTTAAAAGAAACATCAGTAATTATCAATAATATGCAATCCTTAATAAATAAGGACGCAGAAGTTTTTGAACCACTTTCAAAGGCGTACGGCATTCCGAAGGACGATCCTACAAGAAATGAAGTTTTGGAGCAAGCTTTACGGCTCGCTTGCAGCGCGCCTATGGAGATTTTGCTTGAAGCATGTAAAATAGTGCCGATTTTAGAAGAATTAACCATTAAAGGCTCTAAAATAGCTCTTAGCGATGTTGGTGTAGCAGCTGCCATGTGTCAATCAGCAATACAGGGCGGAGTATTAAATGTTTATATAAATACGAGACTTATGAAAGACAGAGCTTTTGCACAAAAAACTGATGAACAGGCAAAAAAAATCTGTATGGAATATATTCCCAGATGTGAGAAAGTTTATAAATTTGTTGAGGAACATTTGACTACGATATAATAGGGAGGGGCAGAAATGACGGAAATGCGTGGCGCGCCGGTAGCAACGGCGATTACGGATGTTTGCAAAGAAAAAATTGCAAAATTAAAAGAAAAGGGTATAGTACCTACATTGGCAATAGTGAGAGTTGGTAATAAAGGCGCTGACGAAGCATACGAAAAAGGAGCAGAAAAACGTTTTTTTTCTGCAGGTGCAGATGTAAAAAAATACATTTTGCCGGAGGATGCATCACAAGAAGATTTAGAAAAGACTATAAAAAGTATAAATGATGATAATGGTATTCACGGAATACTTTTATTCAGACCGCTTCCCAAGCATATGGACGAAGACAGAATTAAACAGTTAATATCTATGAAAAAAGATATTGACGGTATGTCCTATGCAGGACTTGGCAGTCTTATTGCATCAAAAGGCGGAAAGAATCAGTCTTACGCCCCATGTACACCAACTGCAGTGATTGAAATGTTGGATTATTACGGTATAGATGTTACGGGAAAAAAGATAGCGGTTGTGGGTAGAAGTTCCGTAGTGGGACTTCCGCTTGCTGTGATGCTTATTAACAAAAATGCAACTGTAACTGTTTGTCATACAAAGACAAAAAATATGCAAGAAGAATGCCGAAATGCCGATATAATTATAGCGGCTGCGGGAAAAGCCAATGTTGTGGGAGAGGAACACTTTTCCGAGGGACAAGTGCTTATAGACGTTGGTATAAACTTTGTTGATGGCAAGATGTGCGGAGATATGGATTATCAAGCAGCAATAAAATATGCATCGGCAGTAACACCCGTTCCGGGCGGTGTAGGAGCTGTAACTACATCGGTGCTTCTTAAGCATACTGTAAACAGTGCAGAAAATATTTAAAAATTTTATTATAGGGAGTATGAGTTAAGGATGAAAGATTTAAAAACAAGAAATGAAATAGATGATATTTATAAGTGGCGTTTAGAGGATATGTTTGAAACTGCTGAAGAATGGCAAAAAGCGGCAGATGAGGCAGAGTCTCAAATCGTAAAAATGGCAAAACATCGTGGCAAATTCACAAAGACAGGAGCAGCTTTGTATTCTTGTATAAGCGAAATGTACGAGTTGAGCCGTAAAATAATGAAGATTTATGTGTATGCACATATGAAACGCGACGAAGACAGTACGAATGCCAAATCACAGGAATTGGCAGGTAAAGCAGATTATTTGATAACAAAATTTTCGGAGGCTACGTCTTTTTTTGAACCGGAGCTTTTGCGCCTTGAAAGCAAGAGAATCGAAGCAATGGCTAGAAAAACATCGAAATTGAGAGAGTATTCTTTTGTTATAGATGAAATTATGCGCAAAAAAGCTCATGTATTAAGTCCCGGTGAAGAAAAGATTTTAGCTATGTCCGGTGAGGCTACTTCCACAGGACAGGATGTTTTTATGATGTTCAATAATGCGGATATTAAGTTTGAGCCATTTTCTAATGAGCAAGGTGAAAAAACAGAACTTACTATTGGCAGATATGTAAAATTTCTTGAATCACGCGACAGAAATGTAAGAAGAAGAGCTTTTCGCTCAATGTATGAAGCATACGGAATGCACAAGAACACTTTGGCGGCAGCGTATGCAGGTAATGTTAAAGCCGATGCGTTTTATTCCAGAGTACGCAAGTACAAATCCAGCTTTTTGGCAGCATTGTACCAGGATAATGTTCCGTCAAAAGTATATAACGGTCTTATAAAGTCTGTGCATGATCATATTCATTTGTTGACACAATATTTGGAAATAAGAAAAAGAGTGTTAAGCATACAGAAGGTTCACATGTATGATTTGTATGTTCCTCTTGTTAAAATGCCCGCAAAGACATATACATTTGAAGAAGCACGACAAATTGTAACAGAAGCATTAAAGCCTTTGGGAGAGGATTACTGCAAGGCACTGGAACATGCGTTTTCAGACGGTTGGATAGATGTTTGCGAGAATAAAGGTAAACGTGTGGGTGCGTATTCTTGGGGCTGTTATGATAGCCACCCTTATGTTTTGCTTAATTGGCAAGGAACTGTAAAGGACGTATTTACATTAGCTCATGAGCTTGGTCATGCGATGCACTCGTATTACAGTAATTTAACACAGCCGGTTCAATATGCAAGTTACAAGATTTTTGTGGCCGAAGTAGCTTCTACGGTTAATGAAAATCTTTTAATGGAATATATGCTTAAGAACAGTAAGGATGATATAGAAAAGGCATTTTTGCTTAATCATTATCTTGAAGAATTCAGAGCAACAGTTTACAGACAGACAATGTTTGCCGAATTTGAAAAAAAGGCACACAAGCTGTATGAAAAAGGTGGCGTACTTACTTGCGAATCTCTTTCTGCGATATACATGAAAATTCAACATCAATTCTTTAAAAAAGTAGTAAAAATTGATGACGAGATTGCTCTGGAATGGGCAAGAATCCCGCATTTTTACACTTCGTATTATGTTTATAAATATGCTACGGGATTTTCTGCCGCAACACATCTTGCGTCAGGTATTTTGAGCGGAGATAAAAAGAAAAGAACGGCTTATTTGAATTTCCTTAAGAGCGGGGGATCGGATTATCCGATAGAGCTTCTGAAAGAAGCCGGCGTTGATTTATCAACTACAGAGCCGATTAATGCCGCTTTTGATGTGTTTGAGGAGAAGCTTAATCAATTTGAGGATTTGATGTTGTAATATGAGAAGTGAGTTTGATGGAGTCGTAATTGAAAAGCAACAAGTTCTTTGCGATGCTGTAAATTGTCATAATTTGAGCATAAAAGGCATCGGAGAATTTCGTTCTGAAGTAGAAGCGGATTTTGTTGATATTTCAGGTGAAGCATGCTTTGAATCTTATATAACGTGTGATAAAATGACTGTAAGAAACAGGTGTGTTTGTAAGAGTACGCTTTTGACTACATCGCTCAGAATAATCGGTGTTATGGCAGTGTACGGCAAGCTGAATTCCGAAAATGTAATTGTGCACGGTGCGCTGAAATTTCGTGGCAATTTAAGAGCATATTCTTTTTTGGTGAGGCAAGGTTCGCTGGCAAAAGGCAGTGCAAAGCTCAAAACATCAAACTGTGTTATAAACGGAGTCCTTAATAATTCCGGTGAAGTTACAGCAAATGAATTTAAAATTTGCAGTAACAAAATGTCAAGAATTCAGGAAATACGGACGGATAAATTTAGTGTTAAATTAAATCCCGATTGCGAAAAACCTGATGATGAGTTTTTACTCTCGTGTGATTTTGTAGATTGCTTTGAGGCTGAGTTGGAATATTGTAATATTGATAAGCTTTATTGTGATAGTGCAATTATAAGAAAAGGCTGTACGATTCATGAGATTTTGTACAGAGACAGTATTGAAATTGAGCCCGGAGCTCATGTGGAAAGGTTGTCCAGAACATGAACAGAAAAACTGTTATTTGTATTGTTACATGTATTATTTTAGCTGCTGCTTTATCAGTCGGACTCATTTTGAGTTTTCGCAGTGATACAGCAGAATACATTAACATAGCTGAATATAACTTTGATAATGCTCAAAAAAAGTATCAGGGTTTAGAAACAAGCAGTTACAGCGGAAAAGCTACATTTAATTACAGTGAAAAAGACGGAATAGACGGCAGCGGCTGTATCGTGATAGACGTTCCGTCGGAAAAGGAAGATGCCAGATTTACGTACACGTATGATAAGGCGATTGAAAAAACGTATTACAGAATGAGTGCGTGGGTCAAAACTGTTGACGTAGGTTTAGACAGTTCTGCCATAGGAGCAAATATTTCTATCTTAAATACTTTTGAGCATTCAGTGGATTATAAAGGAGACAATGAGTGGACATATATAGAATATTATGGTAAAACTGCAAAAAATCAGACGTCTTTTACTGTGTGTTTGCGTTTGGGATTCTACAGTGGCATAAATACCGGAACTGTATATTTTGATGACTTTCAACTTGAACAGTTGGACAAGCTTCCCGAAGGAGCTTCTTACACATCTATGGAAAGCACTTTGGGCGGAGAAAGCTCTTCTGCCAAATCTAACTCGCAACATGAGAATACTATGTTAACAGCAACCATAATGGTGATTGTACTTTTACTATATTTGTGTGTTGCTTACAGATATGCCCAAAAACAAGAAAAGGATTTTTATCAGGAAGAAAGCAGAAGTATAAAAACTGCAGTAATTAATTTGATTATTATTGCTTTTGTAATAAGGTTGGTAATGTCTGTTACAATGCCGCAATGTGATATTGATGTAAATCTTTTCCAATATTGGGCGAATACGCTTGCGGATAAAGGAATAACGGATTTTTATTCATACGCAGAGGATATAAATCTTGATTATCCGCCCCTTTTTATGTATCACTTATACTTTATGGGCATTGTGGGAAATGCAGCAGGAATTACACAAACAGCAGCTTATGATATGCTTTTAAAATTGCCGTCGATTTTAGCAGATTGTGCAATTGCTTATTTAATATATAAAATCGCTAATAAACGAATGAATAAAAATTGGATTTTATTTGTTATGGCAATTTGGCTCTTTAATCCTATGGTATTGTTGGATTCTGCTTGCTGGGGGCAGGTAGATTCAATACTCGCCTTGGCAATATTACTTGCAGCGTACTTCATTGAAAAAGAAAAGTACGCGTATTCAGCAATTGCTTTGGCTTTTGCAATAACATTAAAACCACAAGGTATTTTCTTCGTTCCGATACTGGGTTATGCGTTATTGAGACAGTTGATAAAGGAAAAAGATGTTCCGCTAACGAAGAGGTTGCTCCGTTTTGCGTACAGCATCGTAGCTTTCTTTGCTACTGCAATGATAATTATTTTGCCGTTCGGTATAAAAATGGAGGGTAATATATTTAGCTGGATCTTCAATGTGTATGTAAATACAGCAGGAGGATATTCTTATGCGACTGTTAACTCATTTAATTTCCCGTATTTACTGGGACTTAATTGGGTAAAAGACAGTGCAGAAGTTTTAGGTATGTCGTATTTTGCGTTGGGCATGTTATTGATTGTAATTATTTGCCTCCTTACCGGCGCACTTTATATTTTCGGTAAAAAGCACAAAGTTAATGTTTATTTGCTTTCTGCAATGTGTATTTATGCTGTTACGCAGTTTGCGCCCCGTATGCATGAAAGATATTTTTACCCCGCAATTGTACTTTTGCTTATTGCTGTAATTTATTCCAACAATAAATTAATGCTTGCCTTGTATGGATTGGTATCGGTTTCAAACTTCTATACCGTTCTTGAGGTAATGACAGGTTTGAGTATAGGTTCTAAGTTGATTAATACAGACTATGCTACTGCCGCATATTATTATTGGCCGCCTCTTAATACGGAAAGAGCTGCTATGGCCATTACAAACGTATTTTGTGCCGTTGCACTTATTGCAGTGGCATGTATATTGGTATTTTCAAATAATAAAACCTTCAATATGAAGATTTGGGAAGAACATGGTGACGAAGATGAAAAAGAAGAGTAAGATTTTTGCAACACTTATGTTGCTTGTAATAATGGTTGTTTCTTTTGCGGCTTGCTCAAAAGCCGGGGGAAATATTATAAGTAATGCTGACTTCGAAAAGGGCAGCGGTTCTTCCATTAATGGGTGGAAACTTTATAATTACCATAAAGATTATGAGGGTGATTCTTCGCGCACTAAAATCTCGCTGGTAGATATGGGTTTTGACGGTAAATGTGTTAAAATTGAAAGCACAGGAGACAACGATGCCAGAATATACCAAGAGATTTCCGTTGCCGGAGAAGCAAAATACAAAGTGCAATTTGATGCCTTATATGAAAATATAGACAAGGGTGCTACAGAAAACGGAGCAGGTCTTAATATTTCATCTAAAAAGGGTTCTCAAAAAACGGGCGGTATATACGGAACTGTAGACAAGTGGCAAACAATTACAGCATACTTTACAACAGAAGAAAAACAAGAATCAATTGAGCTTACGATAGGAATCGGAGGCTATAGTGCAGAATCGGCAGGCACTGTTTATATTGATAATGTTAAGGTGGAAAAGGTAAAAAGTATTCCCGAAGGTGAAAGCGTTTTTGCCGCAGAAGGCGAGATTGATACGAGTGCAAGCTTATGGTTAAAATTGCTTTTCGCTGTTTTGGCAATTGGTACGATTGTTTTTGTAATCGCAGTTTGCATAAGGACAGATAAAGAAAATGCTGCAAAATCAAATCCTCTTTCACAAACAAATCCAAGGATAGGCAAAAAGGATTTGGCGATTTTGCTTGTTATGGTAATTGTGTGCTCTGTTATGTCTTTTTGGGATTTAGGTAACGCATACGGCCCTTCTTCATTCTGGAAAGCGGCAGAAAAGGGTGAGTATGTTATTGCTGAGTTTGATGCCGAAACAGAAATTTCAAGAATGGCCTGCTCTAATAACATACCAAAAAGCGGTTCTTATACTGTATATTATGAGGAAGGCGACGGCACGGGAGAGTATAAAAAGCTTGAGTCTATAAGCATGGAAACTTTTTTTGAGTGGAAATTTACTGATAAAAAAGTTACAACCAAGAGAATAAAAGTCGTTGCAGACTCTGCAGGACTTGCCGTAAATGAGCTTGGATTTTTCACTAAAGATTCTAACGGAGAGTATAGAAGAATAAATCTTAAGGTGACGGAAACAAATTACAATAAAGAATTGAATGAAGATTGTAACCCGGGCATGCTTTTTGATGAACAGGAAGTTGTGGAGCCGTATAGTTCTTACAGAAGTTCTACGTATTTTGATGAGATTTATTTCCCTCGTACAGCGTACGAAAGTATAAACGGATATGATATTTACGAAATAACACATCCGCCTATGGGTAAAAACATTATGGCTTTGGGTATTCAAATTTTCGGCATGAATCCTTTTGGCTGGAGATTTATGGGAACATTGTTTGGTGTCGGACTTGTGCCGCTTATGTATTTGTTAGGCTTAAAGTTATTCAAAAAGAGAACGTATGCCTTTGTTGCTGCTTTTCTTATGATGTTTGACTTTATGAGGTTGGCACAAACCAGATTAGCGACAATTGACTCATATTCTGCGTTCTTTATACTGTGCATGTACTACTTTATGTATGACTACTTCACTCAGAAGTCATACGAGAAGAAAGGATTTATAAAATCATTAATACCTTTGTTTTTCTGCGGCATAATGTTTGGATTAGGTGCGGCTACAAAGTGGGTTTGCATTTATACAGGCGTAGGACTGGCCTTCTTGTTCTTTGTAGCAAAATATCTTGAATTTAATGATGTGCTGCGTGGCAGAGTAATAGAACAAACTAAAAAAACATGGTTTGTTGAGAATTTTATTCCCACATGTTGTGCCTGTGTTATTTTCTTTATTGTTATTCCTTTAGCAATATATACCTTATCATATATACCGTATATGGCATCTTCTGATAAGGGTTTGGTAGATATTATGATAGATAATCAGGAGTATATGTTTGAATATCATTCCGGATTAACATCAGGACACTCGTATGGTTCTCCATGGTATACATGGCCTGTTATGGTAAGACCGATTTATTATTATTCAGGTTCACAAGCTAATTTGGCTGACGGTATGGCAACGTCTATTGTTTCCATGGGAAATCCTCTTGTTTGGTGGACAGGTCTTGCGTGTATAATTCCTGCAGGATTTTATGCATGGAAGAAACGTGATAAAGGAATGATGATGGCTTTTGTTGGCTTTGCAGTACAGTTCTTGCCTTGGGTACTTGTTACAAGAGTTTGCTTTATATATCATTATTTTACAGCAGTACCGTTTATTATATTTATGATAGTGTATGTAATTAAAAATTTGATTGAAGATGGTATCATCAATAAGCAAGTAATGTGGATATACTTGGGACTTGTTCTTCTGCTGTTTGTCTTGTTTTATCCTGTGCTTACAGCACGTGAAGTGTCAAGAGAATATATAAATTCACTTAGATGGTTCAGTACGTGGAGTTTTTAAAAATACGGGGAGCCGGATATAAATGATTGAATTTGAAAAAACAGGAAAAGAAAAATTACGTAGGTTATTAAGTCTTACTCGCAAGGCCGTACAGGATTATGATTTAATAAAAGACGGAGACAAAGTTTGCGTTGGTGTCTCCGGAGGTAAGGATAGTCTTGCATTGCTTACTACTTTAGCAAATCTCAGGCGCTTTTATCCAAAACGCTTTGAATTACAAGCTGTAACTGTTTCGTTGGGCTTTGAAGGTATGGACTTTTCTGCTGTGAGCAAATATTGTGAGGCACTTGAAGTGCCATACAAGGTAGTAGAATCTGATATAGCAGAAATAGTTTTTGATATAAGAAAGGAACAGAATCCGTGTGCGTTGTGTGCGAATTTAAGGCGAGGAGCATTAAATGACCATGCAGGACGACTGGGTTGCAATGTAGTTGCTCTCGGACATCATAAAGATGATGTTATAGAAACTGCATTACTGTCGCTTTTTTATGAAGGCAGGTTTTACTGTTTTTCGCCGGATACATGGTTAGAGAGAGCGCAAGTGCGTGTTATTCGACCTTACTTATACGTAGAAGAAAGTGATATTCGTCAATTTGCAAAGGCGGTAGATATTCCTGTTGTGCACAATCCTTGCCCTATGGACAGAGCCGGCAGCAGAGCTGAAATAAAAGAGCTCATCCGAAACTTAGAAAAAGATAACAGATTCTTAAGGTCTAATATTTTTGGTGCAGTAAAGAGGGATATTTGGGATAAAGATTCAGAAAAACAGTAAGCAATGTCTGCTTTATTTCATTGTATTTTTTAAGGTGTTCAAATTTTCTCTCATTAAAGAGACGTACGTTGTACCGTTATTTAGCTGCTCTTTTGAAACATTGTGGCAACTGTAGAAAAGTGCTGTTTTTGCTCCCGTAGCATCGGACAATGTTTTTGCAATATTTTGATTTGAAAATTCAATATAGTAGACAGTGGAAATTTTTTCACTGTCTATTTTTTTTATCAGATCGGCAATTTGCGTTGCGCTTGGTTCTGAATGGTCTGCACAACCGGGGAAGGCAGATGCGTAAGATATTCCGTATTGGTGAGTGAAATATACAAACGGAAATCTGTCGCCGAAAATCATGGTTTTGTTCTCAACTGTGTCAAAGAAAGCAGAGAAATCATTATCAAGCTCTGTTATTTGTTTAATATAATTTGCGGCATTTTCTTCGTATGTTTTTTTATTAGATTTGTCAATTACGCTAAGATTGTCTTTGATTTTTTCGACGATTAAAACAGCATTTGCAGGGGATGTCCAAACATGCTCGTCAAACTCATCTTCATGCTCTCCCACGGGGATAAGAGATACACAATCTGTCATTTTAAGAGTGTTAACTTTCTCGTCTAAAGAGCTCAAAATTTTGTCAACCCATGCATCAGACTCTCCTCCCGAATAAATAAATAAATCGCAGTTGTTGATTTTAATTATATCTTGTGCTGTAGGCTCATAAGAGTGGTTCTCTCCTCCTGCAGGAAGCAACATAGTAGTTTGTGCAATGTGGCCGCATACTTGTTTTGCAAAGTCATAAGCCGGAAAATTAGTGGCAACTACAGATGTTGTCGCATCTTGTTGTGTAGGAAGAGCACAAGAAAAACAAGTAAAAGCAATGGAAAATATAATAAAAAAAACAATAATTTTATTGAATAAAGAATGATTCAAACAGGCCACTCCTTGCAAATTGAGAATTTTATAAACAACATTGATATTTTACTATGAAAAAAAAGCAATTGCAAGATAGACAGAAAATGTAATAATTCAGCATAATTTCGGCTCTGATATCATAAATTTTTACCAAAGGTGAAACCGATAAAGGGGTTTGTAAAATGATGATAATCAGAGATTACATAGAAAGCAGAGTTTTTGAAATTGCACAATATATTTTGGATACAAATTGCACGGTAAGAGCCGCTGCAAAGAAATTTGAAGTCAGCAAATCGACGGTACATAAGGATTTAGTAGAACGATTGCCGCAACTTAGTCAGTCTTTGGCAGAAGAAGTACGCAAAATTCTTGACGAAAATAAAGCAGAACGCCATATTCGCGGCGGTTTGGCAACTAAAGCAAAATATGAAGAAGAAAGAAGAAAAGACAGATTGCGAGCAAAACAAATATAAATATTATTTTTTGATTGCAGCTATAATTTTATCGGCAGAAGTATCCGGAGATGAACAATCGACAGAATAATCCTTCCAGGCGTTGTAAATCGGCAACCTCTCCTTAGCAAGCTTTTCCAAACTGCAGGACATGGAAATCGGATGACCATCTGTGGCAAGTTGCTCTACAGGTCGGTTAAGCAGCACAATAATGCCGTTTTGCTTTAAAAGAGAGAGGTTGTTTGGATTTTTAATAACACCACCGCCTGTAGCGATAATAAGATTGCTTTTTCGTGTAAATTCATCAAGAACTTCACTTTCGATTTTGCGGAAAGCAGGTTCTCCGTGTTTTGCAAAAAAGTCGCATATACTCATTTGAATCCTTTTTTCTATCTCCCAATCAATGTCTACAAAAGGACGTGACATCTTAGCGGCTAACATTTCACCTACAGTACTCTTGCCGCAACCGGGCATACCTATAAGAAT